>Ga0208389_1001316_pt1 | contig 10141 bp, 8 predicted proteins | sample CryBogCBH12Aug09_FD_184625 | JGI IMG/M metagenome (GOLD analysis project Ga0208389, IMG submission 184625) | Freshwater microbial communities from Crystal Bog, Wisconsin, USA - CBH12Aug09 (SPAdes) (version 2) | ecosystem: Environmental > Aquatic > Freshwater > Lake | place: Crystal Bog... | reverse complement strand
GATCTATTGCTGTATCATCAGTTTTAAGTTTAAAACCTCAAAATCCATTACCAGCAGCTTCAACTGCACCGTATTCATTTGCAGTATCTGCTAGTTCACCAACTAAACCATACTTTTCTGATGGCACGAATTGGAACCCTTTATATTAATAATTAATATGCTATAAGAAAAACATAAAGCCCCTTCAAAAGAGGGGTTTTTTATTTCCTAATGGAAGCTATTTATTTATACAGAAGTTATAACCAAAACCAATTTATGGAAAAACAAAAGAAGGTTCTAAAAGGTGAAATTAAGTATAACGTAGAGTTAAATGAAGAGCAAAAAGAGGCCAAGAGGCTTATTAGAGAGAACCAAATAGTAGTCATAACAGGTAGAGCAGGATGTGGAAAATCCTTAGTGTCGGCACAAGTAGCATTGGATTTTGTATTCAAAAAAGAGTGTGAAGGTATCTATGTTACGAGAGCTGCAGTAGAAGTAGGTCATTCCTTAGGTTTTCTTCCAGGCAGCCTTAATGAAAAATTTGATCCATATCTTGAAGCATTTCAAGAAAATCTAATTAAGTGTTACAGTAGAGAAAAAGTTGAAGCACTTATCCTTGAAAAGAAAGTACAAGCACTTCCAATACAGTTTATACGTGGAAAGACAGTGGATGATGTACTTATAGTAGAGGAGGCTCAAAACCTAACAAAAGCTGAAATGCTTGCTATTGTAACCAGACTTGGAAAGACGGGTAAGATTATTATAAATGGTGATAACGAACAGACTGATATTAAGAATAAGACAGGTGAAATGAATGGTCTTAGTTACATTATTGAATTATCCAAAAAAATCGAAGAGATTAAGTGGATTAAATTAAAAGTAAATCATCGCTCTGATCTAGTAGGTAAGATATTAGATTACGAATACGGAAATTAAATAAAATAAATGGCAAATCCAGTAATATACAACGGTAATCCAGGCCCAATTTCAGGTAGTACACCTTTTGGATTTTACGACAACGACCCTCAGTTTCAAAATGATGGTCCTTTGGTAGCCAATTATTGTGCCAGAAAGCTTGGGTATCCAGTACTTGATGTAGAATTGAACGATTTAAACATCTATGCATGCTTTGAAGAAGCAGTTTCTATATACGCAGAAGAGTTATACCAACTAAAGATAAAAGATAACTATCTCACTTTAGAAGGTCAACCTACTGGATCTCAACTAAATAACACTGTTGTATCTCCAAACTTAACTAATCTATTAAACATATCAGAAACCTACGGTGCACCAGCAGGTGTAGGTGGGTTTGTGAATTGGGAGAGTGGATCAATATCTTTGATTCCTTACCAACAAAACTATGATTTGTATGATTGGGCTGTAAACACACAGGGAATGGATCCAAACGACAGAATTATTGTACAGAGAGTATTTTATCAAGCACCACCGGCGTTATATAGTTATGGTTACGGGTCTTACTACCCTCAATTAGGTGGTGTGGGTGCTTGGCCTGGTCAGTGGGGTGGGTACGGATTTGGAGGGTATGGTGGTGTAGGAAACACAGCTACCTTATATCCAGTTTATTGGACTATTGAGATGATTCAAGAGATAGAAATGCAGAATGAAGTTAATTTACCTGCCTGGACTTTTGAATTAATTGGTACAAACTTAAGAATATTTCCAGTACCAGGTTCGTACGGTGGATTTTTATCTATCCAATATACTTTTCAGTCTACCTTAATGAGTTTGACTGGTAATAGTCCTTACGGAGCTAACCAAGGTCTAGTAGCTAATGCTTCAATGGCACCTTATGGTAATATTACTTACACAGATCTTAATCAACCTGCAAAGCAGTGGACAAAGGAATATACAGCAGCTTTAACTTCTGAGTTATTAGGTTTAATTAGAGGAAAGTATCAGCAAGTTTTAATACCTGGTGCAGAGACTACTTTGAACTTTAACGATTTAATTTCAAGAGGTAAAGAAGCACAACAAGCGTTACGTGAAAAATTAAGAAACGATTTAGAGGATATGTCAAGACAGAAGCAATTAGAGAGGAAACAATCAGAAACCGACTCTATGAGTAATACGTTAAACGCAGTTCCTATACCAATTTATATAGGGTAATGATAAAGTGGAACGAATTATATTACAAGCTATTAGAAGTTAGGAGTTCTAATCAAGGGGAAAGGCACCACATTGTTCCGAGACATGATGGAGGATCTGATGAAGATGGTCTTGTTTTACTAGAAAGAAGATATCATATTTTAGCACATTATATTAGGTATAGATGGAAAGGACAAAACGGAGATAGGGTTGCTTATAAAATGATGCTTGGACAGATATTAAATCCTATGCATGATCAAGAGGTGTTAGAAAAGCATAGAAGTTTTATGCAATCAAGAGAGAGAAGAGAATTAGCTAGGAAACAAGCCCTAAAGTGTTGGAATGAGCCGAACGTAAGAATTAATATAATAGAGGGTAGACAAGCCTATATTGATAAATTAGCAACTACCAACATACTCACTCAACACCTAAATACTCCAGAGGGAAAGGTAAAAACCCAAATCAAACAAAGAGAATACTATAAAGATAAAGGAGGTATTTATATTATAGAGAGAGGTGGAGTGACTAAGCAGTTTGATTTAAAAATGGACTTAGTTAAAGATATGAAAGTAGATCCTACCACAATTGATAAGTATGTTAATACAGGCAAGGAGTTAAAAAGAGGATCTTTGAAAGGTTATAAAATTTTTAATAATAAATAAAATTCTAATATTTTGGCCTTATTTGGAACAGTTAGAGACGCAAATACATTCTTAGGAGTTGCAGAAGAGTTTGTAGCCAATGTTGTTACACAGCAAATTGGTTATTACAAAACTGTATTACCCGCTACACAACCAAACGTGTACGGTGAAGCTTTAGTAAAAAGTTACATTGGACCTGTGTTAATTAACTGCTTAATTGTGAGAGGTGATTATAATACAATAGGAGAAGATTTTGGTCCGGATAGAAGAAGAGATGTAGGGTTTAATTTTTTAAAGATAGATTTAGAAAGTGCTAATGTAGTACCAGAAATTGGCGATGTAGTTATGTATAACGAGTTGTATTACTTAGTTGATAACGTAAACGAGAATCAGTATTTCTTAGGTAAAAACCCTGACTATGCTTATTCAGACGGGTTACAAAACTTTGGCCAAAGCTGGTCAATTTTATTAGACACCCATTACACAACACCAGAAGCAGTGGGTATCCTGCAACAAAGATTATAGTATGCCACAGATAGTTAGACCAGAAACAAGAAGAGAGTTTTTAGATAAAGTAGTGATGCCTTATGATGATAGGTACGGCAATCCTAACCTTATTTTTTCTGAACCCTTCAAGCCTGGTCAACCAGAATTTAACCGTGCCTATGAAACTGCTTTTACACCAAATAGTGGTGATAAGAAGTTTTCTATTGGTATAATGGACATAGATAATGCCGTACAGTGGCAATGGGATAATAAGTTAAAATTGACTGTTAATCAAAATAACAACGATATTTTAGTTCCTGTTATTTACGGCTTACCTGAAAAATGGAAAGCAGTTCAGAGAGATGGTTATTATAGAGATGTTGATTCAAAAATCATGTCTCCATTAATCATGTATAGAAGAACGTCAGTAGTACAAAACCGTACTTTAGGCAATAAATTAGATGGTAATACAGCACATAATGTGCAGTTATTCGAAAAAGGTTTCTCAAGAAAAAACATATACGATAACTTCTTTCAGCTACAAAATCAAAAGCCACAGAAAGAATATATGGTTGTAGTGACCCCCGACTACGTTACTGTAAATTATAGGTGTGTCATGTGGACTAACTACATCGAACAAATGGATAAATTAATTGAAGCAGTGAACTACTCTTCAAATTCCTATTGGGGTGATCCTAGTTTATTCCAATTCCTAGTAAAGATGGAAACTTTTACGGATGCACAAAGTTTTGACCAAGGTGAAGATAGATTAGTAAGAACGGAGTTCGATATGATCTTAAACGGTTATTTAATTCCTGATTCTTTAAATGCATATTTAGCACAGTTGTCAAGTAAGACTTACAACATATGTAAAATTGTATTTAATAGCGAAATATCAACATCATAGTTGTAAACTATTTATTAAAAACGAATTTAAATGGCAGTATTATACCGTATATCCTCCACTCCTAACACAGGTTCTGCATACATACTTAATGAGGCTCTGAGTTATGCACAATTGGATGGCAACTTCGCGTATCTATTGACCAACATGTCCGGTAGTGATGTTACTATTACAGGTCCTACTAGCATTGTAAGTGGTAGCTTAAGTGTGGATGGTGGTATTACGGGTAATCTATCTGGTACAGCATCTTATGCTTCTTTTGCTGGAACAGCATCTTATTTTAGTGGTTCTGTTACAAACGCAGTAAGTGCATCCTATGCTTTAACAGCTTCATATGCTCTTAACGTACCTACCTCATCAATAAGTGCTTCCTACGCTGTAAGTGCATCAGAGGCTACGTTAGCACAGACGTCTTCTTATGGTGTAAAAGCGATATCTTCGTCCTATGCTTTAACAGCTTCCTATATACAAGGTTTAAATTTAACCACTTACCAAATATCAACAGGTAGTGTATCGGCTAGTGTCAATGTAAGTACTTCAAGTTTATTTTTAATACAATCAGCAAGTTTACAATTTGTTAATATTGCTCCAGACAGCAGTGTGGTAATAGACAGTAATTTGTTTATAATAAAAGGTTTTACATCTCAACAACCTGTTTTAACAGTAAGTGGAAGCATAATCAACATAGCAACACACTCATTAGCTCCAACAGGATCAACAATTGCAGGAAATATTTATTTTACATCTGGTGCCATGTTTATTGGATTAGAGTAAAGAATAATAACATTTTAATCAAGGTTAAGCTATTTATTAAGGTAAAAATTTAAACCCCCAACATCTATGTCAGTCGCCTCGTGGAAAAAAGTCATTGTCTCAGGTAGTAATGCCCAATTAGCTAACCTATCAGTAGATCAAAATATTAATGCAACTGGCTCAGTAGCGGTTGGTACCCAAGGGTATCAATACATTGACGCTACAGGTGCAGCAACAACTTTATCAGGTTCGTTTAGCGGATCTTTTCAAGGTGCTTTGCAAAGTGTATTAACTAATAGTTCTAAACCTAATATCGTATCTTACGATGTAGCTAGTGGATTATTCTACTACCAAGGTACTGGTTCGTTTTCAGCAAATAGTGCTTCTTATGCATCTACTGCATCGTATGTTAATACTTTAAACCAAGACGTAATTGTTTCTGGTTCAGTATCAGTTCTAAACGATATTACTGCTTCTATTGTACATGCTACTAATAACGGTAACGGAACTAACTTCCAAGTTGGTGACGATGCTTGGATTGGTGATGTGAATATTGCCAATACATTCCAAGTAATGGGTCAAGAGGATAGTGGTTCTGGTTACATAAAGTTTGCATCAGGTGCCAATACTCCAATCATAGGTGCTACAGCTGGTACTCAGGTATTAGAAGTAACCGGTTCAGTAAATGTTTCTGGCAGCCTTACTGCAATCTTAACTGAACAATCTTCAAGCTACCTTGTAGGATATGATCCAATAACTGGTAATTTATACTACGAAGGTACAGGATCTGTAGTTGCAGTAACTTCATCATATGCAGTAAGTGCTTCTCAAGCGGTAAGTTCATCTTACGCTTTAAGTGCTTCTTATGCAGTAAACGCTGACACGGCTTCTTATGTTAATACTTTAAATCAAGCTGTAGTTATAAGCGGCTCTTTAGCTGTTAATACATCAACCGGTAATTCGTTTGATATTAATGCTGATACGTTTATATTTACAGGTTCTTTATCTACTTCAGGATCTGTTTCCTTTGCATTAAATCAAGTAAATGCAAGTTATGTAGTTGGATACAATCCAGTAACAGGATTATTAACCTACGAATCTACAGGATCAGCTGCAAGTAGTGCTTCTTATGCAGTAAGTGCTTCTCACGCAGTAAATGCTGATACAGCTTCATACGCTTATAATTTTAATGTAGAAAACTCACTAACAGTATCTGGTTCTAGTAACCTTAGTGGAAGTGCACAAGTAACTGGCTCTTTAAGTGTAGGCGGTCTTAACACGGTTAGTGGTAGTTCTGTAGTTACAGGCAGCATGTTAGTTACAGGCTCTACAACATTAACAGGTGGTGATGTTTACGCAAATATAATCTTTGGTACTCAAAATGCCTTAATAGTATCAGGTTCCACAAGTGTTAGTGGTAGTGTTGGAATAACTGGATCTTTGTATGTATCAGGTACAATGTTTGGTACAGCTTCTCTCGCACAAACTGCTTCTTTTGCAGTAAGTGCTTCTTATGCCTTAGCTGCTGAAACAGCTTCATATGTACAGGGTGGTACAAACAACTATGTTCCACTTTGGACAGGTTCTAATCAATTAGGTAGTAGCCTAATATACCAAACTGGTTCTACTATAATATTGAACCAAACTAACTTTACAACAGCTAATCCTGAAGCCTTATATGTTTGGCAACCAAGTACTTCTTCGTTTAATGTAATAAGTGGTAAGGGTGATTTAAACAACTACTTACAACTTAATATTCAAAATACCAACACTGGTAATATTGCATCTTCAGATATAGTAGCTACGGCTAACAATGGTAATGAAAATAATTACTACGTTGATTTAGGTATTAATGGTGAAAACTACGATAGCAATGTAGGATACGGTCCTGGTAAGGCAAATGATGGTTATGTTTATAATGTTGGTAATGACTTTTACATAGGTAACTATGCAGCTACCCAATCTTTATATCTATTTAACGGTTTCCAAGCAGACCATTCTGCTAGCTTTCAAATAGCTCCAGATCGAAACATTTATATTAGCAGTAGCTTAACAGTTACAGGTAGCTTGGTTGGATTAAGTGGATTCACAGGTAGTTTATTGGGTACTGCTTCAAATGCTTTAACTGCATCTTCTACCTTATTTGCTTTATCTCAATCAACCGGTATTACACCGTTTAACTTTGACGGTAGTGCAACAGCAGCAGTTCAAGTATCTGGTTCAGATACACTAAGCTCTGGTTCAGTAACATTATGGACAGGAGATGCATTTGCAAATTCTACTATCACAGATTTAGGAAATGTAACAATCAATAATGCAGGTGGAGTATTAATACAACAAGGTGGTTTATATGTAACTGGTGCTTCTACATTCCACGACAATGTAGTAATGCAAGGTGATTTGATTGTACAAGGTACAGCATCATTCCAAAATACAGAAAACTTAGCAATCGCTGATCAATTTGTATTATTAAATTCTGGTTCTTCTACCTTCCAAGATTCAGGTATTGTAATCAACACAGGAAACTTAGGAAATTCAGGATCTGCATTCTTCTTATCAACAGCAGGCACTGCAGTAGGTACAAATGCTCAAAACGGTCGTTTTGCAGTAGGATCTCAAGTACAACCTGACGCTACAACAGTATCAACTAACGAATATGCAGTAACATCTGTAATATCTGGTTCTGCTCCAGGAAATACAGTTCCACAATTCGGTGGTCAGAACTTAGGTCAAGGTAACATTTGGGTTGATACCTCTTCATCAGACTTAAATAATATCTGGATTTACGCATAAGAATAAATAAGTTAGTTATGGCTTTCAAAGCAAATCAAGTAACAGCTACACTAGCTGTAGATAATACAAAATCAACTCCTGCCACAGACAATCAACTCAGTGTGCAGGAGTTGGCTTTTTTATTGAATATCCTTAAGCAAGCAACCATTACGGGAGAGCAAGTTGAGTTTATGTACAATCTGATTGTGAAGTTGCAGAATCAATACGTTGCACAAAATTCATAATAGTTGTATTCTTTGTTAATATTTTACTATTTATATGGGATATAGTTTCTAGATTCTAGAATACTGTTAATAGGCCCGAAAGGGAAGTGGGCTTAGTACATTGCTAAGTTACCAACCGTTAAAAGTAAAAATAACATGCCTTCATGGAAAAAAGTAGCAGTATCAGGATCTGATGCTAGCTTCAATTCGGTATACGCAGCTACTAATGTAACTGCACAGTCATTTACAGGTAGTTTGCAAGGTACAGCTTCTTACGCTGTAAGTGCTTCTTACGCCTTATCAGCTTCTTATGCTCCAAGCAGCAACTCAAGTTCCTACGCAATATCTGCATCGTATGCATTGAGTAGTTCTTATGCTTTAAGTGCTTCCTATGCATTAACGTCTTCAGACGCTATTCAAGCTCAGACAGCTTCCTATGTGTTGAATGCAATATCTGCTTCATACGCATTAAGTTCATCTTATACTATAAGTTCTTCGTACGCAGTATCTTCTACATCAGCTTCTTATGCATTGAGTAGTTCATACGCAGTAAGTAGCTCTTATTCAAATAATTCTACAAGCGCTTCATACGCTTTGAGTAGTTCGTATGCTGTATCAGCTACGACTGCTTCATTTGCAACTAATTTTACAGCTTCAAACATACTTGTAGCAGGAACTATAACAGCTCAAACGTTAAATGTTCAAACGATAACCTCTTCACAAGAGTATAGCAGTGGTTCAAATGTATTTGGTAACCAATTAACCAATACTCAGCAGTTTACAGGTAGTGTTAGTATTACAGGTTCTTTAGCAGTTAGTTTAACTAACCAATCAGAACCGTACATTGTATCTTACAATGCTACTACTGGTCAACTTTATTATCAGGGCACCGGTTCATTTACTGCTAATTCTGCTTCGTATGCTATAAGTGCATCGTATGCTGTTAGTTCCACTAGTGCTTCTTATGCTTTAAGTTCTTCTTATGCAACGAGTGCTTCATACGCAAACAACTCAACTTCAGCATCGTATGCGTTGAGTAGTTCTTATGGTCTAAGTGCATCGTACGCAGTAAGTTCATCTTATGCTACAAGTGCATTAACTGCTTCAGATGCCTTACAAGCACAAACAGCTTCTTATGTACTGCAGGCAGTAAGTTCTTCTTACGCTCTAACAGCCTCTTATCTATCAGGATACGTTTCTCCATTCCCATTCACAGGTAGTGCAGTAATTAGTGGAAGTTTAGCGATAACTGGTTCACTATTAATAAGTGGTTCGACTACTCAAGTAGGTAACAATACTTTAGTAGGTAATACAGTATTAAGTGGTAGCTTTAATGTAACCGGATCCGAAACGTTTATAGGAACTCAAACCTTAACTGGTTCACTTAATATAAGTGGTTCACAAACTTTTGTAGGAAATCAAACAGTAACTGGTAGTTTAACTATATCAGGTTCTACTGGTAACACACCTACAGAATTTACTGTTTATGGTGATACTGTTTTAAGTGGTAGCATAAACATATCAGGTTCTACTGTTCAAACAGGTAATAATAATTTATTTGGTAGTACTACCTTGTCAGGTAGTATCATTATATCAGGTTCATTAAATCCAACCACACCTACAATTAAGGTGTATGGTAACATGGAACAGGTTGGGTATCAAAGATTTGATGCTGTATCAACTAATATAGATACGACTGTATCCGCTTCTTATATTTACGTAAGCGGTTCTACAAGTGATTTATACTTTGCACAAAATAATAATGGATACGCTAACACAACACGTCTACGTTGGATAGAGGGTAATTTATATACAGGGTTATTGAATGGTGGTGTGATGGCTACTCAATCATCTACTGTATATGTATTAGGTAGTGGTAGTGGTATTATTGTAAATTTAAATGCGAGTTTAGCTGATAATCCTTACCCAACTACTCAATACGTAACCTGGCCTAATTTAACAGGAAGTATTAACGCCTTCACTTCATCTGCACAGCAATTGTTTGCTGGAGTTCAATCCAACGGAACAATATTTGCTCAATCAACTCCATTTAGTGATGGTCAATTTAATACGTTGATTCCTGTTGGTGATGTATTTTTTGCAAACCAGACATCAATTAATGGTGTAAAGACAGCTCCTTCTTTAGGGTATGGTTGGAAGCAAAGATCGGATATCTTTTTAAATGCATTTGGACCTTTAAAATTATCAGGTTTAACTTTAGCACCTAGCGGTTCTTCTACAGGTAGCTTAGTAGTAGGTAGTGGTACAGCATTTGC
>Ga0208389_1001302_pt1 | contig 10253 bp, 8 predicted proteins | sample CryBogCBH12Aug09_FD_184625 | JGI IMG/M metagenome (GOLD analysis project Ga0208389, IMG submission 184625) | Freshwater microbial communities from Crystal Bog, Wisconsin, USA - CBH12Aug09 (SPAdes) (version 2) | ecosystem: Environmental > Aquatic > Freshwater > Lake | place: Crystal Bog... | reverse complement strand
CAGGACGGACAAATACCAGTCCACGGCGTGCGTGTGAAACGTTTTTCGCGGCGCGGCGAGGTCGTAAAAACCGCGCGCGCCTTCACGGACTTCATCGAGGCCGACGAGAAATTTTCCACGGGCAAGCCACGCGAAAGCGCTGCTGCGGAGGAGGCATTGCAAATCAATGACGAGGTCGAAATGTTGCGCGCGCAGCCAGCGGACGCTGCGAATCATTTCCGGCCAGTGTTGCGGTTTCGCCCAGCGTTTACGCTCGAATCGCACGATGCCGGTCAAATCCGGATCGCCTTCAATCAACGGCGCGAGCGCGGAATCAATCCACCAGAAAATTTTGGAATCGGGATAATGCAGTTTCAGTAAACGCAGCACGGGCAACGCTTGAATGACATCGCCGAGCGAACTGGGTTTGAGAATGAGAATTTTCAACGGCCGTAAGCGAGCCGTTCGGCGAGACGTTCAGGAAGTCCGGCGGCGCGAATTTTGGCCTGTGCCGTCTCAATGTCGTAATCGAGGCGGCGGAGTTCAATCGTGCTGGCGTCCATGTCGTAGATGACGTAGGCGGACTTGGGATTGTTGTCACGCGGTTGGCCGACGGCGCCGACATTTATGAAATATTTCTTAGACGGATCGACTTTGAACTTCGAATAAGTTCCGCCGCGCACGACGGTGTCGCGCATGAACGCGACAGGAACGTGAGTGTGGCCGAAAAAACACATTTGCGTGTTCTGATACGGGAAACTGGCAGCAGCAGCGAGTTTGTCGAAGACGTAACCCCAACGGTCAGGCGCATCGAGCGTGGCGTGAACCATTGTGAAGTTCGCGGCCATGCGGGAATATTTTAAATCGCGCAACCAAAGTTTATCATCGGCGCTAAGTTGTTCGCGTGTCCAATGAACCGCTTCGGCGGCGTGCGGATTGAAGCCGTCTAGCGCGTTATCCGTGGAGCAGTATTCGTCGTGATTGCCTTTAACGACGGGGATATTCATGTCGCGAATGACTTGCAGACATTCCTTGGGATTGGCGTTGTAGCCGACGACGTCGCCGAGGCAGACGATATGCGTCGCATTCTGGGCGCGAATATCCTCCAGCACTACTTGCAGTGCCTCCCAGTTCCCGTGAATGTCTGCGATGATGGCGTATTTCATTTCCTAGCGAGCAATCTCAAATCCCCTAAATTCATTTTTAGCGTCCGCCCAGACTACCTGTTCGTCCCGAATAAATCCAGCAAGACCTGCATCGTGCAACGCAGCGCGGAAAGCGTCAAGTTCCGCGTGGGAACCTTCGGCCACGAGTTCAACGCGGCCATCGGGCAAATTTTTTACGATGCCGGTAATTTCAAAACCAGTGGCGACGGTTTTGGTGGTGTAACGGAAGCCGACGCCTTGCACGCGACCGGAGAAAAAAACGGTCATGCGGCGGCGCGTGGCGGGTTGAGCCGACTGCGACATGGCGGGATGAAGCCAAAGTGCCGCGCGTGATGCAATGTTTTTTGGCGCACGCACGCAAAGTTTTTTCTATTTTGGTTTGACCGGCTTGCGGTTATGGCGTAATCACTTCGTGCTGCCACACATAAAATTCGCATCCGAAATTTTTTGCGTGGCAGGTTGTCTATCACATGCTGAACACCAAGTCATTTTTGACCGTCGATTTCGGAGCCGGGAGCCTCAAGCTCGCCGAGTTTGAAATCGATGAGGCGGGCGGATTGCGTCTGAAAAACTTTGCGATCAAGCCGCTCGGGCTGGAAGGTTCGCAGGAGGCTTCGCGCGAAAAAATTATTTTGCAGGCCTTGCAGTCGGCGATTGCCGAAAACGGCATCAAGTCCAAAAACGTCAATGTTTGTGCGCCTGGATTCCATGTCTTCTCCAAGTTTGTAAAACTCCCGCCGGTGGATGCGGCGAAAGTTGGTCAGATTATTCAATACGAGGCGCAGCAGAATGTGCCGTTCCCGTTGAGCGAAGTCGTGTGGGATTATCAAATTCTCGGCGCGGCGGCGAGCGGTGAATTGGAAGTGTTGCTCGTGGCCATCAAGTCAGAAATTGTCGAAGGACTTTTCCGTGTGGCTGATCAGGCGAAGCTGAAATTGCAACTGTGTGATGCTTCACCGGCGGCATTGTGCAACGCGTTCCGCTACAATTATCCCGACCTTGAAGATTGCACGATGCTGCTCGACATCGGGGCCAAGACAAGCAACTTGCTGTTTTTCGAAAAGGGCAAAGTTTTTTCCCGTAGTATTAATTTGGGCGCGAATATTATTACGCAAGATTTTGCAACCGAAGCGAAGTTGAAATTTGATGAGGCGGAAAAGATTAAAATCGCGGAAGGTTTTGTCAGCCTCGGCGGCGCTTATGAAGAGCCGGAGAATGTGAATCAAGCGGCGATTTCCAAAATCGCGCGCCAGTTCATGACCAAGCTGCACATTCAGGTCAACCAGACGATGCAGTTTTATCGCGGCCAGCAGGGCGGCACGGCGCCGGTGAGATTATTCTTGTCCGGCGGCGCGAGCATCATGCCCTACACAGCGCAGTTTTTTGCGGAAAAATTGAATGTGCCGGTGGAATATTTTAATCCGTTCCGCAATGCGCAGATCGATCCGTCGGTGAATTTGGAAGAACTGTCGCGCGTCGCGCACGCCATGGGCGAAGTAGTCGGACTCGGTCTGCGTAATCTAGCGAACTGTCCGGTGGAAATGAATTTGATGCCGGACAGCACGTTGCGCTGGCAGGCGGTTAATCAGAAGAAGCCTTACTTTGTCGCGACGGTTATCAGTTTGGTGCTCGTCGCATTTGGCGTTGGCTTTTTGTTCCAGAAACTCGCCGTCAACAAGCAGGCAGAAATTGACCGGCTTTCGCCAAAAGTTGATGAATTGAATCACAAGGTGGAACGGTTTACGGCCGCCTATAAAAAATTGCAGAAGACACAGAAAGAAGCTAGTCAGGTAATGACGTGGATGCAGCAACGTTATTATTGGGGTGACTTTCTGGCGGATATGCGCCGCGCGCTGCTTCGTTCCGAGGACGACATCAAGAAAAAACTTTCAGCGCAAAAATCAGGTGTAGATGTGGGTATTTGGGTTGAAAATATGACTTCCACTGCGAATTTAGGTAGTGCTGGTGCTAATCCGGTAGCGCCGATGCCCGGCATGGGAATGCCCGGCATGGGAATGCCCGGCATGGGAATGCCTGGCGAAGCGCCGCCCGTCGTTGATCCTGGACAATCGGCATTGGCCAATACCAATAACGCCATTACGCTACTGTGCCGTGCGGTGAATTTGACCGGTGTGGATCCTTCGGCCAACAGTGAAATCGCGTATGCGGTCGAAAGTGAAATTAAGAAATCGCCACTGGTGGATCCTAAGGCGACGCAGTTGACCGGCCAGATTACGCCGGATGATTCCAATGGCACGTTTACGTTTACGGTAAGCGTGACGCCGCTCAATCCGATGAATTTTTGATATGGGCTGGATTAAAAGACATTTATTTTTTGTGATTGGCGGTATCGTAACGCTGGGGTTTCTCGGTGCGGGCGGCTTTTATATTTATAAGGATTGGAACCGCAATTCCGAGGCGGCGGACAAGCTCAATGAAATTTACGGCACACTGAAAAGTTTGCAAACTCAGTCACCGTCGCCAGGTAATGAAAAAATTGACAACACCAAAATTGCGAAAGAACAGCAGCAGCAATTGCTGGCGTGGATGAAATCTTCCGAGAAATTTTTTCAACCCATTCCGTCTATTCCAGCAGGCAACATCAGCAGCGAGACTTTCGCCGGCGCCCTGCGCCGCACGGTGGATGCAATGCAACACGAAGCGGACAGTGCTGGGGTGTTGCTGCCGCCGAAATATGATTTTTCATTTTCCGCCGAGCGCGCGTTGGTGAAATTTGCGCCGGGCAGCTTGGAGCCGCTGGCGCAGCAATTGGGCGAGGTTCGAGCGATTGCGGAAACTATTTTTTCCACGCGAGCGAATGCTTTAGACGGCATTCAACGCGTGCGCGTTTCCGAGGATGATGTAGCTGGTGCGCCGGGCGATTATATTGATGAACATTCAGTCACAAATGAGTTGGCAATCATCACGCCCTACGTCGTCACGTTCCGCTGTTTCACACCGGAATTATCGCGGATTGTCAGTGCCTTTGCGACCTCCACAAATATGTTTTTGATCAAGTCCATCAACGTCCAGCCAGCCGGTGCGGCAGTGCTCGCGCCAGACGCTGCCGGAATGCCTGGTGGCTTGCCGCCGGGGGTGATGCCGGGGCGTTATGGTAGTGAAATGCCGGGTCAAATGCCGCCGCCGACCGTTGCGCCCGTTACCGCCAAGGGTGGCTTGCCCACGATCTTGAAAGAGCAACTCCTGCGCGTCTCGTTGGAAGTTGGACTCGTTAAATTGTTGCCGAAGAGTTAAAATGCAATTTCTCAAAAAACATTACGAAAAGATTTTGCTCGGCGTTGTGCTGGCAGGTCTGATTGGCGTGCTCGTATTCATGGTTTTCTACATTGCTGCCGATAAGCAGGCGATGGATGATGCGGCGAATGGATTGATTAATCCCTCATCAAAGGCGTTGGCAGATTTGGATTTGACGACTAACAGTGAAGCGATGAACCGTTTGCAATCGCCCTATGTTTTGGATTTCGATACGGGCAATAAAGTTTTCAATCCGTTCGAGTGGGTAAAAACTCCGGACAATTCATTGGTCAGAAAAGACACCAAGACCGGCCCGCAAATGGTCGTCGTGACGAACATCGCGCCATTGTATTTGGTGCTGACGCTGGATCAGGTGGCGACAAACGGAACGGATGTCCGCTATGTGTTTGGGGTGGAAAAACAGACGGCAGCCACGCCCGCCAAACGTCGCAAGCAACAACACTATGCTTCCAAGGGCGACAAGAATGACGCGTTTACGTTGGTGGATGTGAAGGGCGCGGCAGAAAATCCGGACGCCTTTATTCTCAAGCTCTTGGACACAGGTGAAATGGTAACGCTGTTGCCAAATAAGCCGTTTCGCCGCGTTGATGCCTACTCGGCAGACTTCCGGTATGATCCGGAGAAGCGGGCTTTTCGCGGTCGTCGCGTGGGCGACAAAATTTCTTTTGGCGGGGCGGATTACGTCGTGGTTGAAGTCAACCAGAATGAATTAATTTTGTCCGACCAATCGAATGGGAAAAAAACTACTTTGCCATTTGCGCCCTGACTGTTAAAAATCTTACATTGAACCGCGCCACACTTACGAAATTTACATTGCCATGACAAAAGCCGCTCTCCTTTTCTTCGGCCTCGCCGCCCTGCTTGCCTTGCCCGCGGCGGTGCCCGCTCAAGATAATACCACCGCCATCGCGGTCAACGAAGCCGTGTTGCGCCAAGCTAACACCATCGTGTTGCGCCAGAAATTGGCCGATGCCCGCCGTGTGGAATTGGGGGGCAACACCGTTGCCGCCGCCAAGCTTTATCAAGAATCCTGCGAAATGGTTGGGCAAATTGGTTCAGGCATTGATGCCGAAGCTGCCCAAGCCATGAACGGTCTGTCCCGCACTCGGCTTACGCTGGCGCGGGAAGATCAGGCGCGTGGTGATTTGCGTGATGCGGCCACGCAGGTGCAGCAAGTCTTGAAGGTGAATCCAAAAAATACTGAAGCCTTGGCATTCAAGAAACAAAACGATGAGATGATTACCGCCATGAAGGGGCAAATTCCCAGTGCTGATGCTGTGGAACAGGCTTCGCAATTATCCGCGCACAAAACGGATGCCGGCACTTTGGTGCAGGATGGAAAATTGCTTTATGAAATGGGCAAACTGGATGATGCTGAGAATAAATTAAATCAGGCGCTGGTCTTGGATCCTGACAGTCCGGCAGCTTACTACTATTTAAATCTGATTCAGCAGGCTAAGTTTGCCCGCGAAGCGGCAATGCATCAGGTGGACACACAGAAGCGCATAACGCAGGTAGAAAAACATTGGATTCTGCCTAAAGAAACGGGGCATATTTCGGAGTCCTCCGCAAATGTGCGCGAGTTTAATTCCTACGCCACCAATACTCTGGTTTACACTGGACCTGGCCGTCAGTCCATCATTGCGAAACTTAATCGCATTCGGCTTGAATCCGTTTCGTATGACGGTCAGCCATTGAGCGAAGTGCTGCGTGACCTTTCGCGTTTGGCTAAAGATCGTGATCCTGAACGCAAAGGTATCAACTTTCTGGTTAATCCCAATCCCGATCAGTCAGGACAGGCGGTTGCCGCCCCCACTGGTGGCGGTGTGCCCGGAGCTTTCGGTGCACCCGGTGCACCGGCGATTGACCCAGCTACGGGACTTCCGGCGGCAACTCCGGCAGCTGGTGCCGGCAGTGGTGAAGCAGTTGATGTGGGTGCTTTCATCGTCAAAATCCCGAATTTGACTGACGTGCGTTTGGCGGATGTTCTGGACGCCATCGTTTTGGTGGCTGATCACCCGATTAAATATTCGGTTCAAGATTTCGCCGTAGTGTTTTCGGCCAAGGGAGCGGAAACACCGCAACTGTTAAGCCGTGTTTTTAAAGTAGATCCGAATACATTTTATTCTGGTCTGGAAAGTGTCAGTTCCACCACCTTCGGTTCCGTTAGTGGCAGCAGTGGTAGTAGCGGTGGTGGTGGTAGTAGCGGCGGTGGTGGTGGTGGTGGTGGTGGTGGCGGCAGCGGTCAGAACAACGGCGGCGCAGTCGTCGGCGTAGTGAATGCGTTTGCTGGTGCCGGTGGTTTACGCAGTTCTGGTAATAGCGGCGGCGGCGGCGGCGGCGGACAGCAAAGTGGTGGTGCGACGGCCAACCTTGGTGGCACTGCTGGCGGTGCGGGTGGCGGTGGGGCAGCCTCTGGCGGCGGCGGTGGCTTGCGCAATATTACGACTGTCAATCCGGCTTCGGATGTCAGTGTGGCAGCTCGCGCATTTTTCACGACGCTCGGAGTCAATCTTGAACAGCCACCGGGCAAATCTATTTTCTTCAATGACCGTCTCGGAAAACTTTTTGTGAAAGCCACCGCGGAAGATTTGGACACGATTGAGCGCGCCATTGAAACGCTCAATGAAGTTGCTCCGCAAGTGCACATCAAGGCGCGCTTCATCGAAGTGCAGCAGGATGACAGCAAAGCATTGGGCTTTGATTGGTATCTCGGCCAGTTCAACATGAATGGCAGTGGCTCCATCGTCGGCACCGGCGGCAGTTCGCCCTCGCTGAATGTTCCGGCATCCGCCGCCAATCCGTTGGGCGCTTTTCCGGGCAACACTACGGCCACACTTATTCCAGGTTCGGCCAGCGATCAGTTGCTGACTGGCGGTCTGCGTAATTCAGCGCCGGCGTTGGGCACGATTACGGGTATTTTAACTGACCCAAATTTTCGCATGGTTATCCACGCGTTGCAGCAACGCAGCGGCTTTGAAGCCCTCGCCGAACCGGAAGTGACTACCACCAGCGGACGCCAGACGCAAATGCGCGCCACCCAAATTATCACGATTGAAACGGGTGTGAACTATCAGCAGGGCGCGTCCGCAAGCACTGGCAATAACACCGGCGGCAACGGCAATGCTGCCGGACAATAATCAAAACACCTAAAAGGCTAATATGAAAATTTTACGAGCAAACGACGGCATCAAACTGGCACTAGTGGTGTCACTCGCGCTGGCCGCGCAATTCGTCGACGCGCAGCAGGTCAACAATCAAGCCGGCACATCCGCCATCACCTTCACCACCCAGCCGGTAGAAGTCGGACCGATTTTGGACGTGGTGCCTTATGTCTTGTCAGACGGCTACACCATCAACATGGCGCTCATCCCGTCCGTGACCGTTTTTGACGGTTACCAGACGCCGCCAGTAGTTCCTAACGTGACCGGAAATTTGAACGTGGTGCAACTTCCCGTAGTGTTGCCTTATTTTACGGTGCGCCAAGTGGTCACCACTGTGAACGTCTGGGACAACCAGACCGTCGTCATTGGCGGCCTCATCTCCTCGGAAGTTCAGTCCACCAAAGACACCGTGCCGGTCATTGGTGATTTGCCGATGGTAGGTAAATTATTCCAGAGCCAGAGCAAGACGACGCAGAAAAAAAACCTGATGATTTTTGTCACCGCCACCATTGTGGATCCAGCTGGTAACCGCGTGCATTCCGACGATGATTTGCCGTTTGCCCAGACCGCCGTTCCGCCGCAGCCGCCCGGAGCTGGCAAGGCAACGGAAACCACGCAGAAGATTGCGCCGCCCGTGGTCAACCAGTGAGCCGGTTACTGATTATTGACGGGCACGCCTATGCCTACCGGGCGTTCCACGCGATTCGGGAATTGCGTTCACCCGAAGGTAAGCCGACGAATGCCATTTATGGTTTCGTCAAAATGCTGGAAAAAATGCGGACAGCCTTGCAGCCAACGCATTTGATAGTGGTGTGGGATGGCGGCTTGAATGCAGAACGGTTGGCGGCATTGCCGGATTACAAGGCGCAACGGCCGGAAATGCCGATGGATTTGCGGCCGCAGTTCGACGAAATTGAAAATTTTTTAGCGGCGGCGGAAATTGCCAGCTATTGCGCGGACGGCGTTGAGGCGGATGATTACATCGCCACGCTCGCACGGCGAACGGCGAGCGATTGGAACGTGGTGATTGCCAGTTCCGACAAAGATTTTATGCAGTTGGTCTCGTCGCGGATTGGATTGTTTAATCCGAACGACAAGACCGGAACGATTTGGGGACGCGAGCAAGTGCTTGCCAAAACCGGCGTGGAGCCGGAGCAGGTGGCCGACTGGTTGGCGTTGATGGGCGATGCGGTGGACAACATCCCCGGCGTGCCGGGCGTCGGGCCGAAAACGGCGGCGGAGTTGGTAAAACAGTTTGGTTCGGTGTCGGCGCTGCTCGAACGGTTGGCCGAGGTGAAATCCGTAAAATTACGGGCCGCCTTGCAAAGTTCGGCGCAAGCGGTCCGGCGGAATTTGGAACTGGTGCGGTTGCTCGAGGTTCCTTGTGAATTGGTGGCGGAGCAACTAGCGGTGCGGCCACCGGACGGCGAAAAATTGCGGCAGCTTTTTCGCAACTGGGGGTTCCGGGGAATGCTGGAAACGCTGGAAGTCCGGTTGCCGGAGCAACAGGTAGAATTGATTTGAAAATGAATTTGCAAAGTCGGCTAAACAACAAGGCAGTCGGCCCGGCAGCGTCCGGGCCGGCCATGGAGGTTTGCGTTCGACAAACCTGCCGCCGTGGTTTACCTTACCCTCGTCGTTCTATGAAGTTATCGCCCGTGCGAGTTTTGAGCCTGACTTTCTTTGGCTGCTGGTTGTTTGTAGTCAGCTTGGTTTCGGTTGCTTCCGCTCAGACTAATTATTACACCGCCAACGGCACCGAATACACTGTCATCGGCTCACTGCCCGGCGATCAGGTTTTTCCCGATGTGGCCATTTCCAGCACCACCAACGGCGGCTTTGTGGTCTGGCAGGACAATGTGACCGACGGCGACAGTTGGGGCATCAGTGCCCGGCGGTTGGACGCGACCCTTTCCGGCGCGCTCAGCACGTTTCGCGTAAATGCCACCGGGGCCGGCAGTCAGGAGAATCCGCGCGTGGCCTTGCTAAAAAATGGCGGCGCGGCGTTTGTCTGGCAGGGTGGTAAGTTGGGTTTTCAACATATCTACGCCCGGTTTCTGACGCCGACCAATACTTTTCTCACAACAAATGACCTTCCGGTCAGCACGTTCACCAATAATTTTCAAATCAATCCCGCGTTGGCGGTTTTAACCAACGGCAACGTGGTGGTGGTGTGGGCGAGCTATAATCAGGCCGCTTCCAATTCCATGCAGGATGTTTACGCCCAAATTTTGTCGCCGACGGGGACGGCCATCGGCACTAACTTTCTGGTCAACCAGTTCACAAGTTACAACCAGCGCACGCCGGCCATTGCCGCCTTGCCGGGCGGTGGTTTTGTTGTTGCTTGGGTTTCCGAGCAGCAGCGGCAACTGGCCGCCACGGGCGGGACTAACTCCACCTATATCAGTTCGACCACCGGACTTAATCCCAGCGTGGATATTTATGCGCGGTTGTTCACTGCCACCGGCAGCGCCGCCGGCGGCGAGTTTTTGGTCAACACCGATAACAATCCGGCCGCCAATCCGGCGGTGGCGGCGGCGACGGACGGCAGTTTTCTCGTCGCTTGGACGGCTCGGGACTTGGCCAATCCCACCAACAGCTTGGATGTTTATGGCCGCACGTTCACTAGCGGCGTCGTCGGTGGCACGGTCTTTTATGTCAATTCGCA
>Ga0208389_1001292_pt1 | contig 10310 bp, 13 predicted proteins | sample CryBogCBH12Aug09_FD_184625 | JGI IMG/M metagenome (GOLD analysis project Ga0208389, IMG submission 184625) | Freshwater microbial communities from Crystal Bog, Wisconsin, USA - CBH12Aug09 (SPAdes) (version 2) | ecosystem: Environmental > Aquatic > Freshwater > Lake | place: Crystal Bog... | reverse complement strand
TTCTATTCCCTGCATTGCTTTGTCCAGAGAAGTCTTCAGTTCCTGTGCAACGGGAACCGTGGGCATAACTCCGATGTCCCCTTGCATGCGCGAAGGTACAGGGCACTTGGAATTCATTTCCCTAAGCACAACATCGTGAACCGTGAGTTCCTTGGGGAAATACTCCGCAATATCCAGTTCCTTAGTGAGCGGGATAGTTGGGATCGTCCCGTCCAACACTGGAGTGTCCAACGGCACCTTAACTTCAACGATAGGACGCGGGGTGATGCCCAGATCGGCAAGGATCGTTTCCTCGGCAGTTTTCTGCCCCGTTTCCTTGCGCCACTGTGCTTCGGTGAGCGGAGTGAAGTCCGTGAGCCCTGAGACACGTGCCAAGTATTGGCTGTAGGATTCCACGGGAGCCGCAGGGAATTGCCGCATGTCCCTAGGGACTCCATTGGCATCCCTTACGGTACCTCGTTCTAAATCTTTGTTTTTGTCCTTGTCTGCCAGAATCTGTGCGTCAGTTCTGGGGTCGTGAGTCGCTGGAATGTTTGTCATTTAGTTTTCCTTTTCTTTCTTCTTAACATCATCAGGGTACTTCCTCTGGATTGTACTTACGAACGAGTTCCTGCATACTCGCGTGGCGCATGAATTGCACAATCTGCGAGGGTAAACCAGGGAACAGACTGAGGCTCCTCTCCTGCCGCAATACCAGCAATGGGACCAATAATCCACCCAATCACGCTTGAACGCAAGCCAATAGCACCTAAGTCTTTGTCGCATTTTCCTCCTGTCGATCCAGTTCTTCGTTGCAGAGTCTATCGGCCTCTTCATTGCCAGCAATGCCGTCGTGGCCTTTGATATGAATCAACCTGTGGTATCCCACGGTCATCAACCCAGTTGCATAGGCACACATCTTTGAAATGTCAGGCTTATTAGGCGTCCATATGCCATTCACCGTGTTTACAACCAAGGCAGAATCACAGTAAATCACCACGTCTTTTATATGAGCGCTGTGCAAATGTTCAAGGAGCTTAATGAGCCCTTGAAACTCTGCGTAGTTGTTCGTGTGTAATTCTGGCCCTAAGAAATATGCTTGGTGTTTTACCTCGCGTTCACCTTCGTAAACTACCCAAGCACAGGATGTGATGCCGGGATTGGAAACTCGGCACGCACCGTCGCAGTACGCTTCGATCATTTATTTGCTCCATTTCTCTGCGATGATATACGAACTCTTCATTTCCACGCTCTTCATAACCTCTGCCGCTGCTCTTCTGAAGCAGTCCGATACTAACTCAGCTAATTCCTTAGAATAGGCTTTGGGAACAGCCACGATCAACTCATCGTGAATCATCGACAACAACCGCGCCCCATACCTCGGCAAAATGTGCCACAGATAAGGGTTTCCTAAAGCGTCAAAGCCGCAGGACATGGCACGCTTGCAAATGGATGCGTTAGTCCCTTGGATGGGCATGTTCTTCCCACGCCGTTCAATGCTTCCCATCATTGACCGAAAGCCCTGCTTTATTTCCTGATCAGTAGGTGAACGATGTGTGAGCTTATAGGTTTCCTCCTCGTTGGGCTCTCGCAAATTAGTAGACTTGAAGTTAAAAATGTTGGTTTCGCAAGATGCCTCATCCAATTCCAAGCGTTCGCCGCGATTGTCTATGAACCACTCCCTTGCAGTCGCCCAAGTCGGTTCAGGGAACGTGCGGCGTCTGCCGTACATATCCCTAGCCTCTTTGCTCTCCTTGGCAGATTCACCGCTGCGCTTGAGGTAAGACCAGATGAAAGGAAACTTTTCCTCGTGCAGTTGCATTAGTTCCTTGGCAGCATCCTTGGTAATTCCCAATGCATCCGCTAAGGCATCTGGACCTGCTCCGTAGACTAATCCGAAGTTCAATGCCTTAGCCGTCTTCCTGAATTTCTTGTGCTCTGAGCATTCGCACTGCACACGCTTAGGTTGTCCATCTTCTCCCAAAGCGTAGTAAGCGCAATCGGGCAGGGCTATGGCCTTCCATCGTTCGGGATACAGAATCTCCGTACACAAACTATGTACGTCCTGATCCTTGGCGAATGCCTGAATCCATGCTGGGTCTTGTGCCAACTCTGCTATGATGCGTAGCTCGCAGCCGCTCATGTCGATTGTGATTAAGTCTTCGCCTTCGTCTGCAATGAAGCAGTCTCTCACTTCTTCATCGGCAGGAAGATTTTGTGCATTAGGTTTTGATGAGGATGTGCGCCCTGTCTCGGCTTCGAGTTGTCCGAAGATGCAATGCAGGCGACCATCGCCAGGGTGAAGCCACCCTTCACTCTTACTGGGTTTGGTAATCCATCGTTGGCACCACTGCGCACCATACGTTCCAATTGTTTTGCCATTCACGCGGTACTTGCGAAGGGTCTGAATCATGGGTCGGTCATTGAAACGCAGCAGAGTGTCATCCGATACATCCACAATGTTCTTCATCCCTGGTAACTTCTGCAATGCCTCCAGAAGCTGTGGTTGCGATGACAAGTTTATATAAGCACCTCCTGCGCACTTCTCAATGTTCTTCTTTACCCCCGTGTGTTTTTTGCTAAGTGTGCTGTAGGCTTTGCGCGCTTCGGCTTTCGCCGCTTTGCGCGTCCCTTCTGCTGCCTTTAACTGCAACGCAATTTCTGCTTTCTTAACTTTGTCTTTCTCTACGCGTTTTGCTGTTGCCAGTTCCATTTCTTGTACCGTGGCAGTCTCAAAACCCATACGCCAGATATTTTCCAAGCGCTGCAACTCGGCTTCGTCTAGTTGCTCATCTTTTCTGCCCACAAGCGGAATAAAGAATTCGTCCAACATCTTGAGTTCTTCGGCACGCCTAGCAATTGCGTTGTCTACACGTAGCATCCACTTCTCAGAGTCCAAGCGCTGGCCATTAAGGTGCATATCTACAAACGTGGGTAGTGCATCGTTCTCGATCTGCGCTACGGTCAGTAGTTGGTCTCTCTGCATGATATTTATCTGTGCCTGCCTTAAGGCTAACGGCATCCGCGTGTCGAACGCCGCGTACTCAAGTTGTTCTTGAGTTAGGGGGCTTCTTAGGTCGAAGCTGGACTGCAACTCCTTGTTTATCTCTAGATCGAAGTGCCGTGCAGCCATCGCAGCCATCGAGAATTCAGCATATTTTTTGAGGCTAATGGTTCCAGCTTGGATTACTCTTTCTACAAGGGAGCAGTCAAATAAATGCCACATGCGCAGACCCAAGTTCCACCTGATAGTTTCGTAGTCGAAGGTGAGATTGACGCCACACTTAACAAAGTGTGCCGTGCAGAGCACGGGCTCTAGAATTTCCTTAAGCTCTTTGTAAACATCGCCGTTGGTAGCTCCGTAGTTTCCCTGCGATAAAATCAGAGCTTCCTCAGAACCTGCGAAGGCCAGCAGATCAATCACAAACTGCTGCTCTCTGTTTCCAAGTTGAATGGTTCGGATGCGCCTATACCAGAAATCCTGAGTCACCTGGGTTTCAACGTCAAGTCCGATTACTTTGTCTTCCTGAGCAGTTAGAAAATTTCGCAAAGACGCCAAACCTGCGGCATCCTCAATTAGCGTGATCCGCAGAGGAGGGTTCAATTCCGACAGTACCAACGGCTTCAGTTGCTGTATAATCTCGGGCATTTGGGTACCGATAGTCCGTGGTTTTCTGCCCCTTATTTTTATTACAGGTTATGCACAGGGGTTGAATATTCCACAGCCAACTGGTTCCTCCTTTTGAAATTGGAATTACATGGTCGGGCGTCAAAGGTTTAATTTCATTGCAACACAAGCATCTAAAGCTAACGGCAAAACACAAGGTAAACCATTCTTCTGCTGTGAAGAACCCACCAGCACCCTCTTTCTTGGCGCGGCGTTTGTGCCTGTACTGCTTTTCCTTTTCTGGGTTTTCTGCTTTCCATTGTCTTGTTTTAGTGTTGTCCTGTTCTCTGTGGTTTCTATGATATTCTTTTGCATAAGTCGCGCGAGCCTCTTTAGTGTCTGCACGCCACTTTTTATTGAGAGCATTCCTACACAACTTACAAATTCCATCTAATCCTGATACACGCGAATTGGCTTTGTAAAATCCATTGGTTGTGCTGCCACACTTCGGACAAGTGTACACTCCGTTGACGACTTCATTTCTTAATCTCATTGCTAACTCCTTGTACGCCCAGAACCGCCGCAGGAGGCAGGGACGCAATTGTTGCACGAGTCTGGCATGTCTTATTGTATCACCTCTGCATTTGCCACGTTCGCCCACCGTGGGCGAAGGTCACTTTTTAGAATTCCCGTCCTCGTACTCAAGCCCTTTGCTTGGCGACTCCGTGTCTATTTACTTGGCAAAGTCTCCGCGAGCCCAGGCGATTTGCTTAGACCGTCCCGCATCTATTTCGCGCAAACATTTGTTTAGCTTCGCTATTTCTGTCTTCACAAACGCATCTTGCTTCGGGGTTCTGGGAGTTTTTTCTTTCCAAATCGCCAATTGCTTATATAACTCTTGGCGTTTCTTAGAGATAGAATCTTTTGTTTTCATAAGTTGTTCATTCTTAAGGGTACTCTGTAAGTTGTTGAAAAGATTACACAGAGGATTAGCCCTATTGATAATAAAGGGTTTAGTTACTAAGGGACCATATAAGTCCTTTGTTTACAGTAACTGTGCTTACTACCTATGTATAGTATATGGCCTGCCCATGGATTATGTTTCTAGAATAACATGGGGGGTCAAACGAAACGCACACCGTAGCATCCGCGCCCTCAAGAAAAACCTTGACTTTTGCGGTGTCGGACTTTATAATCATAAGTATGAGAAAAACAAACGCCGAAAAGTATGCGGAGCGAAAAGCCCGTAAGTACAACAGAGCATTAGAAATACTAACTGTAGCACAACTAGAAGACTGCCAAAGAAGAGGCATGGCAGGGTCGGTAGAAAGCATGAAGCAGTACTTGTGGGAAGTGATGGAGGTACAGAAGGCGACCGAAAGGATGAAGGAAATCGATGCCAAAATCGCAGCATTGCCGCTTGAAGAACGGTTGAGACGAGACGCTAGGCTAGATAGCCAGAGAAAAGCGTTGATAACACGGGGTTTATCTGCAGAAGACTTTGAATGGAGGGAGAGGTGGGAAAAAGCACATAAAGGGGTCTTAGTGGCTGAGGGAGAGGAGGAGCGTAAGAAGCAGGAGGAGCGTGCGCGTTTCGTTTGACCCCCCATGATACACTATATCTAGTCAAGGCAAAGTATGTCTTGGCTAGACATCCTCAACAGCGGGGCAATCCCGCAACCAATGCCGGGGCTCCTTTGCTTTTCTCTCCTTTTAGCAGAGTTGTGAGCCCCGGCCTCGACTTTAACTGCGATGACGAGAAGGATTACGCAGGACTGAATGCTGGCGCTTCGTCCAGTGACTTCGCTCGTCGGTATCACCAGCACACATCCCTCCCTTGCGGGAGGACTACCCAGCACATCACTGGGGCAATGAAAGATTGTAGTCGATAGAACATTCGGCAGCCTTAGAGCGCAAGTCCGAGTTTGAGATTGCAACACGAGCCGGGGGTCTCCATAGCGGGGCTCCCGACGACAAAGAATTTTATGGCAGACATACCTGAAGAGGAACCACTCTTCTCAAAGTTGACTGAGGAAGAGCAAGTGGCATACAATGAATTGCGGCTGCTTACCACCACATACGTCTCAGACGCGGTGCGCAGAGAATGCGAAGCGGAGATGGAAGCCGCTAAAAAGAGAGGATGGAAATACAGATGACGGTTATTTTAGTGTTGCTATTCCTCGCAACGTTCCTCACGATTGATTACGTGAAGACTCAGTACGAACACAGAAAACTCGACACACTGTACCGCAGCGAACGGCGCGGCATGATGTTCACCACTCCCGGCTTTGAAATGCTGGGTGCTTTGGCTCAAGACGGTGGAATCCCGTATGAGGAGTTCACAGAGTACGGTGCTAATATCTAAGTTTGAAAAGATTCGGCAATAATACTGATGTCCCTGAGTGGGCTCCACAGGATTGCCGATAGTCGCACACCGTCTCCGGTACAGGAGCGGGAATGTGTGCATAGTCCGTCCGTGGGTGGCTCACGGCTTTACGGCGCGGGACAAAGTAAACCGCATTGGTGTAGCGTTGCACTATGGCCAAACTCAACGCACCCGCGACACCTCGCTCCTCACCCCCGTACAGGGTACGAGTTCGGGACTGTCGCTTCAGGGAGCCCCGTTCCCCCCTAAACTTGTTAGCCGACTCCTTCGCGTAGGAGACGCTGGTAAACGGAAATATTTCAGAAACTGGAAGTATTAAGAGAGCCCTGCCATAACTGGTAGGGCTTTTTGTTTGTTTGCTCAAAAGTACTGAGGTATGGTGAGCCTTGGAGAATTGCGGTGCGATCCGACAAGACGCTTCGAAAGTACTATCGACTCATTAACAAAAAATTCTTTAACAACGAACTACCAGACAATGTATGTGTGAGGTATCTCAGCGCACTTGAGAAGGAAGAATTTGAAGACACGTACTTTGCCTGGACGAGCAAAGTTGATGATGGACGACACAAGTACGTCATCGTTGTAAGCAAAGATAAAAATCCTGGTTGGACCGCTGTGTTGGCAACTTTGGCACACGAGTGTTGCCATATCGCAACCGGAATGAAAGATGCGCACGGACCCGCCTTTGAAGCGCAGAGACAACTAATAGCGGACAGAGGCATTTTTAAGAAAGGCGCTTTGTTGAGAGGCGTAACGATTTTCTAGTTGTAAAAATAAAACACACGAGGAGACTCAGAATGAGCATCGAGAGCGAAGTGAAGACAATTGAAGGTGAAGTAGTAGCAGAAGTCAAGAAGGTTGTAGCCGAGGTAGAGAAAGTTGAAAAGGCTGCGGTCGTGAAGATTACGGCAGAGGAGAAGCTCGTGCTTGCCGAGGCAGAAATTGAGTATCTTAAGGCTTCTGCACAAATCCAGCAACTCACAAAGACTACCGAAGCGAAGGCTAAGGAGTATACAGCGGCGGTCGAGGGATTTCTAGTCAAGTACGGTCTCGATAAAATTTCCTACGTATTCGACGGCGTTAAGAAAGAGTTCCAACTTGTCACAAAGAAATTGTAGGTAAACGCATGGCAGACTCAAATGAACTGCCAAAGGGCACTGAAAATCCTTTGGCAGTCACCACACTAGTTATAAAAAACAGACTCGGTGGGGGAACACATATACAGCAGAAGGACGCCAAGGGCAAGTGGCTAAAGAAAGTTAAGCCCTTAATCCCAACTGTGGAGTTTACACGGCAAGAACGCAAGGCCTTAAGCAAAGTACGTGCTGATGGCATGACTGAGTACATGAAGGCATTCATGAACCTCCTTCGCATTGCTCAGTACGAAGGCGATGGTGGGGAAGACGAATCCAAGTTGCGCATGGCAGCAGTACAGGCATTCAAAGAATTAAGACTCAGTGCGCTGGGTAAGCCAGCACCGTCCGAAGTGGAAATGGATAAGCTCACGACTCAGCCAGTTAAAGTGGTGATCATAAATTCCCCTGAATTGATGCACCCAGAAGTACAGCAAGAAAAAAAGCAGGAAGTATTGAAACCTAGCTTTGCAGAAGTAACAAGTATACACACAAATCCCAAGGTTTAAGGACAGTAACTTACCTCAGAAAGTACTCAGATGCCCCGCAAGAAAATCACGGACGCAGTAGAGCTGCCAAAATACCTTAATGCTGACGGCACCCTTAATTTCGAGGCTATCTTTAAATTTCAGCCGAAACAAACAGAACTCCTCCGTAACGTTGTAAGGGGAGCAAAGACGTATGTACAACCTGCGGCCCAGCAGTGCTTGAGCGTAGGCGGTATTCGCTCTGGTAAAACGTGCGGTTGGTTACTTTATTTGGTTATGCACTACGCCTTGGCTTTTAGTGGGTGCAATGTTTTGGTACTCAGACGCACATTTAAGGAGCTAGAGAGTGGCGCAATTTCAGACTTGAAAACCTTCGTCCCAAAAGAGTTGTATGATTACGACCAAACGAAACACGTAGCCACTTTCAAGAATGGTTCCAAAGTAATTTTTGGGCATTGCCAAAATTTGCGCGAGCGCGACATCGAACAATATTTGGGCAGTGCATATCCAGCAATTCTTGTTGATGAATGTGGTCAATTTTCAGCGGACGCGTGGATGATGTTGTTTTCCAGAAACGTTGTGAACCCCGGTTGCCAGCGTGACGAAGCAGGAAATCTTCCTGTGCCAGTCATCATTGGTTGCTCGAACCCACTTGGCCCACACTACGAGTACTATAGACAGCTATTCGTAGAAAAAGAACCATGGAATAAACCCGAGGACGCTCGCAAGGATGAGACCAACGGTACGTGGTGGGTGAGTGAGGGCGGAGAGTGGCGCTGCATTTATGACCCACGATCTTATGCCTGTCAACGTTCAACAGTATTGGATAATCAAGAACTTCTTAAGCGTGACCCCGGCATTATTGCACGTTTGATGAGCCTGCCCAAAGCCAAGCGGGACAAGATGCTGCTTGGACTAGACGGCACAGTAGAAGGCCAGTATTTTGACGTGTTTGACGAGTATTACCATGTAATAAACCTTAGAGAAGACCCCGACGCGATAATTTGGCAGGAATACCAACCTGTATGGATAGGGCAAGACTGGGGCATGGTCCACGCCAATGCGGCGTTCTTTTTCACAAAGGCACTGTGTAAAACATCAATCGGAGACGATTACAAACTCAAGACGGTTTGCTTTGCAGAGGCTGTGGTAACGGGTGGAAAAACCATGCAACAGTTGGTTTCCATACTTTCTAGCAAATGCAAGTTGCCAAATGGCACACCTTTCAAACCAAAAAACATTTATTTCTCACATGAAAAGTTTGCGAGACAGATGGAGGCACGTTCTCCAGCAGATGAGTATTCTCGTGCGCTCAAGGAAATGGGTATGCCTCCCGTAACACCTGCTACGAGAGACCGCATAGGTTCAGCCTCTCTTATGTACAACATGTTTAAGAGTGGAGACCTAGTTATACTTGACACGTGCAAAGAAATTATCTTAGCCATACCGTCGCTGATGAGAAATCCTGATGAGCTGGATGACGTTCTAAAGGTTGACGCAAAAGGCGACGACGTTTATGACGGCTTCCGTTATGGGCTGTACGGCCACCTCGCAGCACGTAAAAAGCCTATGGCAGATGTGCAACGAGATCGTTTGAAGGAGCTGGTCAAGACAGACCCTCTAGCAGCTCACTTCTACAATCTAAAGCTTACTGAAGACGCCAAAGCAAGGACTGTGTGCTTTGTTCAGAAGGATCAACCCGTTTGGGTAGGAAAATCTAAATGAGATTCACAGAAAAACTCAGAATGTATTGGGATGATTTGTTCTACCCTGCATTGGTGGAGCGTTTGGAAACTGATTTGCTTATGGCGCGGTCTGATATTCAGCAAATGAAACTAGACAAAGACGCAACGATTGCCGAATTAAGAGCAGAGAAAGCCCAGCTATCCGCCAAGTGCATGCTTTACGAGTCGAACATAAATCTAAGAGTAGGCATAAGCCCAGCAAGTAAAAGGCTGGAACTTCCTCACTTCGCAGATTTCAGTTCCCCGCCGCCAAAAACGCGCTGGCAAATGGAAAGTGATGCACACGACGCGAGAATGGCTAAGGAACGAGAAGAGGAAGACGCAGCGAAAGCAAAGGCTGCAAAAGGAGTGTAACGTGGCAGAGAAAGATGAAGAAAAACTTGGCGAGATTTGCCATGTGGAAATTTGTTGCGTTGAAAATGGCTACAAGATTAGTTGCCACTACGAAGCGGAGCAATCACTAAGTAGCCGCGCTGGATGGGTTCCGCCGATGCCGGGGGAATGCAAGACTTACGTTGAGAAGACTAAGGCCGCTGTCATTGAACGGCTGAAGAAAGTTCTATAAAATCGGCAAAGCCGAAGAGGAGTAACAATGTTTCAAGCCAAAGATGGTAAGAAGTTCGGATCGTCCTTTGCTGGTAAGAACTACGACGAAAAGCACAGTTCTGATGGCATGCACAAAATGGGTGAAGCATCCGAAGAGGCCAACGAATCCCCTGAAGTAGAACAGGAAGAACAGAAGCAGGGCGAGGAACCAAAAGAGGAAAATGAAGACACAGTGCATCCCGTTGTGGCAGAGCATGGCAAGGCGCACACCGTACACATCAAACACCACGAGGGCGGAAAGAGCCATGTGATGTCGCACCACCCGGACGGCCACACCAACATGAGTGAGCACGAGAAACCAGAGGATGCGCACATGGAAGGGCGTAAACTGGCAGGCGTGCCTGCGGATGGACAAGCACTAGAGCA
>Ga0208389_1001279_pt1 | contig 10387 bp, 11 predicted proteins | sample CryBogCBH12Aug09_FD_184625 | JGI IMG/M metagenome (GOLD analysis project Ga0208389, IMG submission 184625) | Freshwater microbial communities from Crystal Bog, Wisconsin, USA - CBH12Aug09 (SPAdes) (version 2) | ecosystem: Environmental > Aquatic > Freshwater > Lake | place: Crystal Bog... | reverse complement strand
ATAGCCCGTAGTATAGTCACTAGGCTAAGATACCGCTGGCTATACTTCCGCTATACCCGGTAGACTATACCCGGTGGGCTATAGAACCATGCTATAAGCGGTAGGCTATGACCCGAGTGGCTATTCCCGGTGTGCTATACCCGGTGGGCTATACCCGGAGTGGCTATACCCGGTCGGCTATATCCGGTGGGCTGTACCCGGAGTGGCTTTAACCGGAGAGCTATACCCGGTGAGCTATACTCGGGCGGCTATACTCGGTAGGCTATACCCGGGCGGCTATACCCGGGCGGCTGTACCCTAACCCTAGCTTCCTCTAACCTCATCGTAAACTAACTATAAGATTTTCGGAAAAAAAAACAGTGAAGGGAGGAGCGAGTAAGGGCATAGATGAAAAGTACTGGGAGCCATGGGAGGTGAGGAGAGGAGGGCATGATAGACGTGGTACAGATTGAACGGTTGCGTGGGTATGGACGCGCCGTGAAGCATGGTGTGTGGGGAATGAAAGTTTCTTCTGCTCTCTTTGCTATTTGACTTCTTCTTAAAACTACCATATCTTCTGCAAAAGCAACTTCGTATTTATTTCAATAAAGATATAGTGCGGTTAATGCGGTTTTTGGTGCTGAATGGTTTCTACCATTCTGTGTTTATAACACGCTGATTTTATTCGGGAGGAACGAGAATACAATTTCATTTTCGGAGAAAATATGCAATTAAGTGGTACGGTCATAAACGCTTTGTGCGCACACTTACGAAAAGTTCAAGTACCGCAACAATAACAACATGGCCAGCGAAGGGAAATGGAAGGCGAAGTTAATTAAGCCTATTCAGCAAGAATCACGTGGTAAATGATTTCTCCTCAATATTGAAGATAAAATTAAGGAAATAAACATATCTTCGAATGAGCCAGCGCTCCAATTTCTCTACCCCAAAAATCGCAATCCTGTCAGCAAAATCATTTCACGAGAGCCCATTCCCGTCCAGAAGGCCCATCCCCCGCATCGCACCATCAAGTATACGGAGTCCTATGATTCCGAGAGGGTCAGCTGACGTTCGTTTCATCCCTCCTTTGAATGTGAGGGTGGACACTACGGGGCCTGCGTTCTCGCCACAGCTCTGAATGTATTCGTCGTACAGCAAGGGGTGGACCAAAGTGTACTTATACTGATGCCAGGGGCACCAGGAACGGCGATCAGTGGGTTTACTGTCTTGTCCATTTTCTGTGCACTACCCTCGCCCTTTCGGTCACTACCTATCCTGAGATTTTTCCTGGTATTCATTACCGAAATTACTGATTGGCAATTAATATCGCGATCGAGGATATAATCAAATGCTCTCTTCACTATGTCTCCACCACGGTAAGGCTGTACACTATATTTATTGAAACGAAATTAAGATAAATGGTAGTAACAAATTTTTCCAATTGAGCAACTTTGCATCTCATCAGTACTTTAACTCATGCCCTAGTTCAATTTCTGCAATAGAGCAGACAGGTTAATGAACGCTATATATATATATATATATATGAAATCTTATTCGCGAAATCCAATAGGAGGGTTATATTATTTACGAAGAAGAATATTACTTCACTCTCCTTTTTTAAACTTATTCAAAAAGACTCCAAGTAGTCCGCAATATTTTCATCTCGCCGACGAGGAGTATAACCAACGCGCAACGAGCCCATTACACATTTCCTTTGACGCACAGAACCAAATTTGAAATTAAAAGCACCAAGAAGTACGGGAAGGAGTGCGACAATATATTGCGAAAGGAAAATGGTAGTCACCGATCCTGCCTTAATCCGTCTTGTTTATGTTAGTTGCTCAATACAAGTAGAATTTTTTTATACACGGTCTGTATGATCACCAGATGCTATATTTGATATTTGAATCAGAAGACTCCTTGTCCAACGCAACAACAAGACTTAAAAATCCATGGTAACAATTCCCATTTTCAACGCTTTGCCTTACATCTCATGAGTTAGCTGTTTGGAGAAGGCGACGGAAACAACATAGAAGAGATTGCTAAAACGATCGAGCCTTGTGATATATAATTACAAATAATGAAGCGTCATGCGAAAGAAGTTTACGTTTCAATTTCCGTTTTTCCCTTCTACTTGAAAATTAAAAAGTGTTTCATTGTAGTGACAACTAGTACCACAAGTGCTAGCACATTTTTAAATTCAAAATACAAAAAAATTTCAAAATACAAAATTTTCGCTGAAAATTTCGATAGAAATAACGTAACTGAAACAGTGAAACTTTTATTGCAATATCATGGTTTCGTGGACCAACTACCTCAGCAACGTCAAGTTACCTTTTGGAATAATGATAATGTGTTTTCTTATCGCTGTACTCGTGCACTACTTGATAGGTTAAATTGGACGTCAAATTCATTTTATAATCAGTTATCAATTTTGTACTTCGCGGTACTTTAACAGCTCGCGGTGAAGATGGTAAATCCAAGTGGCAGGACATAAAGAAATTCTTTGCAAACTTAGCTAAAAGTAATTCTATTATACGCGCCCATATTTTTTTGTATAATTGTTTTGTTTCACCTACCGCTAGGAATTTCCCCCGCAGGTACAAGCACTTTTCTGGCTATCGTACGCACCCTCTTTTCACTAATTGGTTAGGTTTCTGAAACTTGGATGTAATTCCTACAATTCACTCTTAGTTAGCATTATTAATGTTATGTGGGACGACCTTCCATTGCTTAATCGGTGTATAAATATTTGATGCACGCTCTCCATTATTATCGCAGTATTCTACATTAGATTCCTTGAAACCGATGTACATTGCGACGACATGTTCATACTTTTCAACATAGAATAAAATTCGATTACAACGTAACTGCCTTACTTGTAACTGCCTTACATGTAGTCGAGGAATCTTTCAAGGACTTGAAGGAGGCCACAGCTTATGAGTTAGCTGTTTGGATTCGAGGCGAAGGAAGCAATTTAGAGGAGATTGCTACTATAATTGAATCTTGTGGTTTATCTGGAGCGCTGTTTGACGTGTGCGAGCATCACACGGATCTGAAGGACTACGGGTTCAGCGCAGGAGCCGCCAAAAGGCTGATTGCGCGACTTACCAGTGCAAAAACTCACAAGTTTCCGCTGTCAACTTCAGAGATTAGCTCAGCAGGTACGTAACTCGCTCGTGTAGTTCAAAATTGAGTTGAGTTACGTCCTTTGATCTGTACCCGTTTATCCATTGGTTTCAAACGCAATATCATGTGTCCTCATAGATAATAATACACTTTGATCTTACGGTATATCGACTTAATAGTTGTCTCGTCGTATTCCTGTGGCTCCGACTTTCCCTCTGGTAGCTGCTCGTCTGAGGAACCCATGGTACCGCACAGTACCGTTAGATACGCTGAGGATAGAAGAGCTCTCCGAATGGCTCTTCTCGTGCGGCGTTTCTTTACTTTCAATAATGAAAATTACGAGAAATGTTGAAGATGCGGCGCAGATAGCTGATTTTGTAGCCTGTACCGATGTACAAGCGTTCACAGCCGCCTACGTGCACCACCGAGCAGAAGCCAATCTCTTAATAAAACTAATTCGAGAAGCTGGGGTGGCTGGAGGCGTAACGGTTATGGGCCCAGCCCCAGGTATTGATTTCGAGACATGGCTCGTGTTGTTTAGGTTGTGGTGCGCATCCTCTACCTGGACAGCCCTGCAGTGCCTTATATGTATCTTTCCTTGTACATACACTCTCCCCCCGGATGCTATTTATGTTATTCTGTGTAGAGCAATTTGACGCCCTTGTTAAATAACTATAACGCTGAATAAGATTAAGAAATGCCGATTGTATATGACAGGTACGGCATGGAAGGACGGGGAGATTGACAACACAGCGGTACCAGAACATCCTGCAGGTAATTGGACGTATTCATATGTTCGCACCAGAGTTAATATTAGAAATATTAGACAGATAAGCAGTATATTATTGTATTCGAGACGCGTCTGATCCCCATCCATTCAGATATCAACCTTGGTTCGTCCTCCAAGCGTAGACAGAGAAGGAATAAGCTAAGATATGCTTGCCCACCAACTACGAGTAAGTATACTATTTCTGACCACAATTACGAGCGGGTACTATCTAAATTAAATTTTGGTTTATACGAATTTGAATGTTGCGCACTAACGATCATTATTTTTATATCCCAGAGATATGTTTGAATTTTATATTCAATCTGATAACCTGTTCTTTAATTGCTGTTGTATTTCGTTCATCCACCTCGACCACCATGTTTTCTTAGGGGATGAGCTATCTGTCGTGAGTTCATCAGTAGCAGAGGAAGAGCATGAGGAGGAGGGAGGTGGAGAATATGGTACGTAGATTGAAGAGAGATGCGCCGTAATAGGGACGGGGCAGGATTATGAAGGGTGATTAAAACTCAAGGCCTGCGTGCATGTTCGACGAATCGCATATGCCACTATTGCTAGATGCAGCTCTCCCTTGCTTTCCGCTTGGCTGACTTGTTATTTCTCAAGCGTTGCCCAGCTCCACAAATGCGGAATCTGTTTTGGATTTACCTTGATATTCATTGACCAACAGATAAACTTCTCGATATATGCGGTCCCCTTTATTATCGACATTTGTTCCTTAAGCGTTCCTAAAAGGATTGTAATTCATATTATCACGAATCTAAATCCTGTACTTTGACTTTATGCTGCGAAATGTATGACATGGATTTCTAGCGGAGGATCCGTTATCAGCCACAGTCCCCATCGACTTGCCCTTGGAGGAAGGTGGCGGGCGGGAGATTGGGGTTGAGGTCGAGGTACTGTCCTCGCAGAATGGAGGTAGTGAAGCTGAAGCGTCGCCCATAGGTAGAGGTAGGACTAAATTGTGTATATAACATCCATCCATCCGAACTCTATCCGTATTGGTTGGCTTCAATGTATACCATCGCCTACTCCTCCTTCGAACTTCAACCTACAAACACATTCGTACGTGTACAACCACGTGGTAACGCACGATTGGATATGTGGTTTGTTTCATCAAATGCTTATTGGGTCCACGCTTTTGATTCTAATTTATTGAAATACATCTTGGTAATACATGTATAACTCTAAATACTTCTTTCGGCACATGTGAGTGGGTCAGACTTAAGGATTTGGTGTGGAAGTCTTTATAGCTTTCCGCCTTTATTTAGCTCTGCACTTCCTCGCATACCGCTTCGTTGTCTTTGCTACCTCTCTTCCATTTCCTAACTGTGCACTTCATTTCTACCTTCAGCCGCAGTGGAAATGTCTGCTGACGTTGTTGGTGACTCAAGTGTCTCTGCGACCACGACCTTCAGAGCAGGTGATAGGGAGTCCAATGATATGATATGTGGCGTGCTGGTACTACGCTTTTGAATAATTGAAGTGAAGTGTTTGTTGAAATTTGTTTATAGCAACTCATTATTACGTTCATATGGTAGAAACCTCTTCTAGTATTATAACTGCTAAATGTTATTTAGAGAGAATTTTCGATTTATACTTTGTTTCGATCCCCTATTTTTGTACATTCACGTATATATGGACATATATTGTAATATTACTGTAATCGCTGGGAATAGATCCGTTGATTACCTTAAGCTCAACCGACTCTCCCTTGGAGGTGCCAAGTGCTACGGATACCCAACTGACGGAGACGAATGAAGCTGGTATGTCGACTAAAACGAATAAATCCTTCTTGTTCAAGCTAAGCAGACATATTAGATGCCTTGCATATGTAGCATCTTTATTCTGGGCAGTGTCCCGGAGTTCTGTGCCTGTCCAAGTCACATTCAAGTAATTAGAATATTTACCTGCGCGGTCAGGTTTCCGATATCTTTATTTCTGTTTCGGCAACTGACATCCACACTCACAACTTTAAAGAATGCAGGACTGATACAATCCGCGTTTATATACTCTTCGTTTTTATGACGGTCATTCAAAATGCCCTTATCACACACACGTGCTTACAAAACTGATGCGCTCAAACTTATTTGTATTTCTCCGCTCCATTTATTTGCTGCCTCCTTTCGCCTCCGATTTGGCAGCCTTGTTCTTTCTTATCACATTAGCGTATTCATGAAAGTCTGCCGGTAGTCGATGAAAACACTTACAAGCAGACCGTACATGCAATTTCGTATTTTCGCGCTGCGTATAATTTGTATTTATAATTGCTTATGTATTTATAGTAGAATAATCAAGGAAGAAATCGTGTAGAAATGTTTGGTTGTATTCTTAGTTGAATACATGTGCTAGCTTTATGTTACTCAGTACTCCCGTGCTAGCTTTATGTTACCCCAACCTGAGTACTTTTGAATTTTCTCAGTTTATCACTCTGTCTGTAGAAGTACATGTTGTTTTGAACTTCGCCTTGTTACCCATTACTTTACCCTATGTGTCAACTAAATTGTGCACTTTTTCTTGCGAGCCTCATTGATAATTGTTACCACTACTCTAATGTCAGGTAAAGCAGCAAGGAGTATTGTGTCGTGGTGTGAGAGGACCTTCGCCACCTACATGGATCCTTGTGACGTCGTTATGAACCCCGCCGCTACGTTGCTATTCCACGAACAAGGTCATATCATGGGCCCATATGAGACCACAGTCCGTGACATGAAATTAATCGACTTTAATCCTGACCTGTGGGCTGATAAGATTACTAAGTCCGCTGTTAAAGATTTGGCAGAGCGAAGCAAACCGCTCTTCGCGACGGTGTCCGGCTGTGGACGAGGGAAGTCGAGGGCATGCACGGAGATCCGGAAGGTCCTTTTGACGAAGGCTAATGTGTTTTCCATTTCGATTACCTTCAATAGTAACTGGCCTGTGAAAAGTTCGACCGATCGATGGAAAGGGATGTCCTCTTCCATATCTTTCGCTCTGTCTATCGTAGCGCGAATGGCCTCTATGTTCTATGGGAAGCCCCTCGTAGCTGTGCACACTAAAATGATGCGATCTCTGTCTGACATTAGTGAACTGTTGGAGGACATAGGTGGTGAAGACATCATACAAGGAGTTGTTATCTTTATGATGACACTCGTCCGCAAGTTTCGCGAGAGAGTAGACACGTTTGTGTTGATCGTGGATGAGGTGGTTGCGATTGAGAATTACTTTCAGAAAACTTTCGAAGAATATGACGATGAATCATCCACTCTACGGAATGCGTTGCTGCAGAATTCTATCAAGGTCCCCTTCTTGACGGCTCCTTTGCATGTATCCTTGTTTATTACCAGCTTAGAAGCGGCGTATACCGGGAAAACGAAATCCAACCGTCCGATATTTCCGGTTTTGCTTGCGGATAGACTGGACAAAAACAGGGTGACAGATATCTGGGTATCAACGCTGGATGGGAAAAGAAAACTCCAAGTTCCCCCTTTGGAGAATGTGTCTACAGTTGAGCGGCGTGCTCTATACCTTGTGGCAGCGACACTGAGCGATATTCCTAGATTAGTAGAATTTGTGAACGACTACTTGCGAGATTCGTTGCCGACTCCAATAGATGGGAAAACAATATCGGATTTATTTGAAATGCTCTTTACAAAAATCCAACATTGGTATTCACTTAAAGAATTTTCGAGTATGGAGGAGTCTTTGATTATTGCAATCATTTTGAAGCAACGAATACGCATGGATGATATGGATTTGATTGCTGCGATTAGTAATAGCATAATTACCAACACTATTACCATCTTTGGTCCGAATGAGTACTTGGATGGATACAGGGCTTCACTTCTTATGATCTTTGCGGTAATTAGGGAAACAGAGAATTTGTCGGATTTCGGAGTTACAGCCCTTGAATGTCTCTCAGGCATATTCTCGTCCTTAAAGGAATCCTATGAGGAATCAGCTAAGGAACTAAAATCGGAGCAGAGCACTACCAATGATTCTGACCATGAGGAGCGCATCGTCGAGGGACTAATACTCGAGAAGGTTGTACGGTATTGGGTACAACTAAAATTGAGAGCGGCTGCTACCGCGACAATATCCGTAAATAGTGATGGGTTATCATTGCTTACAATTTTATCGTTGAAAGGTCGCCGACTTATTCCGCCGCAGTATTATGATTTATTTTCGAGACCTCGTTTATTTAGCTGCAACATTCCAACTGTCCAATTAATGTCGAGGTCTTATGATGGAGAAGCTGTGTTTTTAAATGAGCTCGAAGAAGTTGATTATGGCGCTTTTCCAGACTCTGCAGAGCATGTGGGCGCTTGGGAAAATCAACAGGAGACAGGTGGGTTTACTGGCCCATCGAAAGGCAGGGAGAGGAGGAGGGCGCGCAGACAAATACGATTGCATCGTACCCGAGTTGTTATTATAATTCCACACTCAGGAGAAGCTTGGGATATCGGACTGAAGATCCGATTTCCACAGATGGACACTGATTTTTATATATTGATCGACTTGAAGTCTAGGAGGGAGGGAGGACAAAGCAGCGAAACAGATGATCCTCCCTCTGTTCCGAAATTCGCTAATCGCAGTCAGTACAAACACACGAGCACCGTTATGGGTAGGCGAATGTTTAACTTCGTTTATATTTATATGTCGACATATGCAATTGAATCTAGAGTTGATGACCTTTGCATTCTCTTGGGAAACTCTGACACTACGTTTTTCCTTGGACCAATATCTGACCTGTACCGGGCTCTGCGAGTGCTTTTTATTAACGAGTAGTTTCACTTGTGACCGATTTCGTCAAAGTTATAAATATTCAAGAGGACGCGGCTGAGCTGTCGAAAGGATGTGTCGTCGCTACGAAGGATATCGCGGTTGTTTGCATCAATATGGGCAAGAGGTTGTTTGTACTAAATAATTGAATTTGGTGTAATTTTATTTCAGCTAATATCTTTAGCTAGAAACCATTTGATACCTAGTATGATACTAGCTGCGATGTTCAAGAAAGGAAGTTTATGATGTCATGCGTACATGACGTACTCTCAAAACTCTTATAGTTTAAGCTAGATACGACTAACATGCAGGTGACACTGAGCCGAATTTGCACCCTCATCCAAAGAAACCCCCCTCCAGCATGTACCAACTGGTGGCAAGCAGCCCCACCGTGACCGAGGGTAGGGCCGCTGCGAGTGACTGTAACTTTGCTTGCATTGTTGGGGGGGGGCGATGATATACATGCAGCATGCATTGGTTATAGAAGGGGGGAAGCAGTGGTAGTAAGAAGCTACCATATTATTTCCATAGGTTATAGAAGAAGGAGGGTGGCGAGGTGCAGTATATCAGGGGCTCCTGTAGGAGAGCGAGAGAAATATATATTCAAATAGAGGGGTTGGGTACAGATCAGGGTGAGGAAGCATCAGTGGATAAAATCTGTACCGACTATAGCTGGTCGACTTTAGATGGACTTTAGAGGGACTTTAGAGGGACTTTAGATGGACGACTTTAATGGCTGACTATATCCTGGCTGCCTTTAGTGGAGCTATAGCTGGTCCACTATAGCTGGACTACTTTAGGTGGTCGACTTTGCATGGGAGACTTTGAATGGTCGACTTTACACGGGTGACTTTATATGGACGACTTTACTTGGTGGACTTTACATGGACCACTATAGCTGGTCCAACTATAGCACGGCATTGTGTTCGTTTAAATTATTACTTATATTATAAGATATCACACAGGTCTCATTTTAGTACGTTCTCTACCTTCTCATTTTACTTGTGATCATATTCCTCATTCGCACTTCTTTTGAAAATTGGCGGTCGACAAACGTCCGCGATATAAAGTCAAAGGAGTCCCATAGCGACATTAGAAATTCAAATTTCTTGTGCCTGTGCTATTAATAGGCTAGTTAATATTAGCCTTCAACTTTTCCGATGTAATTTCGTCCGGATTCGGTTGCAAACGAGCACATAGAGCTTTTTCAAATTTTTGAAAAACCAACAGTGAATTTTGGGAGCTATAGGAAACATAACACCTGGAATTTTTAAAAGTTAACGGTAACTTACAAATGAATGATAAAATTAGAGCAGCGCAGAGTGCTGGGTCGAAACCAGGGTCTCTGGGATTTTTTGCTGGAAAAATTGCAGCTCCTGGCATTCAGCGCTTGCAGATCTTCACAAAGGCTCAAATCGCGGCGACTATCTAGGAACTGTTAGCTCATCTTTAGTATACATATCTGGTTTTTGGACGGGACATCTGTCATATTTTAACTCCATGACTGGCTTCCAGATATTTTTTTATTAAATTTGATTGTATAATTCAACATTCAACTAAAGGCCAACTACTGGTCATTCCCTTAACCCCCCTTTTTTCCCTTAACTCTAGAAGTCCCGCCTTAGAGCATCAATCCTTTCGATTTTTATCTTTTTTTCGATTTGCGGTCATCATGGTAGGCCGTCAAAAAAAATTGGCCCGAAATGACCACCACGTCGTTATTTTCTGTGA
>Ga0208389_1001248_pt1 | contig 10582 bp, 7 predicted proteins | sample CryBogCBH12Aug09_FD_184625 | JGI IMG/M metagenome (GOLD analysis project Ga0208389, IMG submission 184625) | Freshwater microbial communities from Crystal Bog, Wisconsin, USA - CBH12Aug09 (SPAdes) (version 2) | ecosystem: Environmental > Aquatic > Freshwater > Lake | place: Crystal Bog... | reverse complement strand
GTAATGGGGCCGGAGGGGTCTATCTTCTTCACCGATCCTGAAAAACAAAAACAGTATGAACAAGGTCAAACAGAGTTCGCCAAGGGCCTTGCTTCTGGCGCAGCATCAACTGTTGTAGGCGTTCCGCAGTTGGGCGCACGCATTGGCTCAGCATTGGGTGCGGTCGATCCAAAATGGAACGATTACTTTGCTGAAACGCAACAAACGTTGAAACAATACGGCGGTCCTGAAGGTCAATTTCTTGGGTCTATGGCCCCGTATGTCTTGGCTGGTCCGGTGGTCAGCGGCGGACGTGCGCTTCTGGGCGGTGCCGCTAGGCTCGCAGGTAAAGCTCCCGGCATGGCGGCAGTTGGAGAATATCTCGCCCCCACTGGCAAGGCTATTGCGTCGGGAGCAAGGGCACTTGGATCGAAGCTGCCCAGTGCAGAGACGGTGCTTCCAGAAAAATTGGTGCAGGGCTACCGTTGGCTGCATGGAACGGCACCCGCAGCCGAAGCTGCCGGAGCTGAAACCGCAGCCGCTGGCGCGGAGACCGCAGCCGCTGGCGCGGAGACCGCAGCGGCGGAATCCGGTGCAACGACTGCGGGCAGTGCGGCGGAAGCAAAAAAGACCGTTTCCGCTGCTCAAATGGCCGCAAAAATGCTTAAAGAAACCGTAAAAGGCGGCATTACGGGTGGTGCCCTTGGCGCCGCAGCGCCGCGCGCGGAAGGAACGCAAGAAGAGCGTGACGCCGGAATGTGGGATAGCATCGAGGCCGGACTGGGTTATGGCGCCAGTTTTGGTTTGGGCGGCGAAGTTCTTTCGACCGTCCGAGCCGCTCGCGCCTCAGCTAATTTGGAAAAACAACAGAAAGCTCTTGCTGCCGCAATCAAAACGCTTGACGAAATTCATCAAGCCACTATCGGCGACGTTAAAGGTGCCGTCGAGCTCAGAACTGAAAGCGTGGAGGAAGCACAGAAGCGCATAGCCGCCGCTAACACCGCTTTGACCCCAACACAGCAAAAAATAGAAGAGTTGGCGCGCTTGAGCCAAGAAGCCGCTGAACGTGAAGCCTTCACGCCGGAAGAAGCCAAAAAACTAGGGCTTCCTGAAACGACAGGAGCAACTAAACGTGAGACGGCGGCGCGCGCCAAAGAACAAGGTGCGCTTTTTGCAAAAGAAGAAGAGCAAGCGCAAAACGAAATTGTTGAGGCGTTTAAAGCTCGCCCCGGCATGACGGCGGCTGAAATGAAGAGCATCCAACCCGCCGCAGCAGCGAGATTTGAAAAGATCAAAGAAAACGCCAAAGACGTTTCCGGCTTGAGCGCCATCGACAAAAAATACGAAACTAAAGGCCCCGTTTTTTCAATCGAACCTATTTTGAACGCCATCAAAAAAGAAGCACTAGGCGATACAAGCAGCTTGGAAGGCGGGGAAACCGTGCGCTTTCTTACCGGTGCAGGAAAACGCCTTGAGTCGACCGCAAAACAATTTGGCGAGGACAGCAAAGTTACGCTTAAACAATTAAACGATTTTCTTTCGGAAGTGTCTGACGCCAAATCCAACGGGATTCTCGGTGCGGCGGGCGGTGTTCGCACTGCCGGGGCAGATTTAACGAAGTTGGGGCCAATAGAAAAAGCGCTTACGGAGAGCTTTTCCGCCACTGACAAGAGCTATTTGGACGCACTGAAGAAATACGGAAAAGAGATGGAGGCCGCAGCGCCGTATAAAAAGAAAACCGGTACGTTTACGGGCTTGACGGAAAAGCACTACGGGAAAGAATTTGAAATCGACCCCGGCGAAGCTATCGGTCAAGTTATGAAAAGAACCAGAGCTGGCGGTAAGGGTTTAGGCGATCTGGTGGCGGCAAACCCGGAAATAAAAGACGATCTGCATCGCTACCTTCACAGAGAGCTGTTCGGTGATAGCGTGGCGTCCGCCAAAGACGTTACATCAAAACAGCTGAACGAGTTCAAACGAGAGTGGGGTGAAGTCCTTGACCAAACCGGCTTGACTAAAGATTTTGCCGATCTGACGTCTGCCAGAGAAGCGGCGGAGCAACGCATTGAAACTGCGAGTGCCGCTGCTGCAAAAGCGAAAGAAGAAGCCGCGCGCACAGCAGCGGAACTTAAGCGGCAAGCTAAGGGTCGCGAGCTTCTCACCAACAGATTGAAAACTGAAGCGGCACCGCATGAAGAAATGATCAAACGCGGCGCAGACGAAATTAAAAAAGCTAAAGATCAGAGCGTTCCGCTTAAACGCACACTTGCACGTCTTGAAAATGCGGCAGTGGAGCCGGAAGACAAGATCAAGGAAGTCGCCAGCGCTCTTGAAACGTTGCACACCGACGCGCCGGAGACTCGCGAAGTGTACGGTGAAGCGATAAAAAAGCTCGACGATGCGAAGCGCGAATACACACGCACGCGCGACGCACTCAAGCTCGCCAGAAACTTGAGAGCGATCTTGATTGGCAAGGGCGCTTTGGAATTATTAGGCAGTTTGGGGGGTGGCTACGGAACGTATCGCCTGCTGGGCGGAGGAAAATACCATGATTGATTCACCGCTCGTCACTTCCGACGCACTTGCTCCGCCCGCCGGGCAACCGCAATACCCGCCTGCGTTTTTGAAGGCCGACGCCGATATGGAAAAGTTGGCGGGCGACAAAGTTCCGCAGTCTTTGCGCTATCAGTATTGGCAAGCGATCAATGGCGACAAATTAGCGAAGATAGACCCTCGCTCGGCGGCGCTTGCTTACGATACGTCCATCATGACAAGCCCGCAGAAAGCGTTCGAGCTAGTTAAGCAAACTGGCGGCGATCCGACCAAGATGTATCAAGCGCGAAACGTTTATGCGCAACAGTTGGTCGCGCAAGACCCGGTTAAGTACAAGCCGATGATGGAACGGTGGACGCAGCACAATGCTGCTCTGGGGCAGTCTTTGGGCTTGGTGCCCGCCGCAAATCAACAAAGACAGGAAGCGCCTGCGCCTGCCGCTGCCGCGCCCGCCGGTAGCTTAAAAGCCTTGATCGACAATGCCGCAGCCGCCGCAGGCATCAACCCGCGCAAAATGTACGGCATTGTGGCGGGCGAATCCGGCCACGGCAGCAACTACGACACCAACGTGTCAAGTCGAGAAGCCTCGTATGGTCCGTTTCAGCTCAACATCAAAGGCGGACTGGGCAATGCGTTCGAAAAAGAAACAGGTCTCAAAGTTACAGACCCCAACACAATTCCCGCGCAAGCTGAGTGGGTCGCCAAATACCTCGCTAAAAACCCCAATATGGATGTCGGGGGAACTTGGTTTGGGTACAAAGGCGACACCGACTGGAACCTAAAATGGGGCAATGCGGGTTATTTGGGCGGAGAAAGCCCTGCTACGAAACCGTCTGATTCCGGCAAACCCGTTGGAACGGCAACAGACAAAACAACGGAACCGGAGAAATCGACCTTTGAACAGGCGGCGGACGCCGTGTCGGCAGGCATTGGCGGCGCCGGAGAAGCAAAAAAGCCGGAAGAAGCTCCCGCGATCCCGACAACCAAGCCCAACATACCCTTGCCGACCGGGCCTATAGCGCCAAGCCAGCGCGAACTGTATGCTAAGGCTCTGGACACGATCAGCAAACGCAACGCCGCCAACCCGCCAACCCAGTCCCCGACGCCTCCCGATCAGCGCCCGCCGATAGCCAAGCCGGAGGGACAGCCCGCCGAACAGCCGACTGAAAAAGAGGTTGAAACCCCAAATGACAGCGAAGCTTGATCTTCTGGACGCCCTCGATATTGCCGCCGCGCATCTCTTGGAAAAGGCTGGAGTCGGTGCTACGATGGAAGGCGGAACCCCCGCCAAAGAAGCGCCCTTGACCGAACAGGTGAAGGCGTTCGAGGCGGTCGTCGATTGGGCCAAGACACGTAAAGACCTGCGTCCACCAAAGAAAGAGGAGTCACGGTTCGATGGAATCAAGCGACAATTCAACAGTGCGACGGCTGAACGTGGAAGAAGTAGCCCCAAAAAGAAGGCCAATGGAAGTCGTGTCGGCGACGACGCCGACGACTCCGACACCCCAGCCCTCAACTCTTGATGTGGTTGTGAGCGCCTTCGCTGCGCTGGGCTACGCCCTTTCCGCCCGCGCCTTGCTGCTTCTGTCGCTGATCGGCGCTTTCGTGCTGTCGCTCCTCGCCATCACGTCGCAGACCACCGCCGCGCTGGAGGTGCTGGTCGCCTACTGCTGCTTTACCGTCATTCCCGTCGCGTATCTTGAAATCCGCCGGAGACAGCAATGAGTGTAATCCCGACCATATCGGCAGACGGTGTAGGCGTCGTTTCAGCAGGTCAGCTAAACGCTTACCTGATCAGCGCGATGAACACCGCGATGCTTCGCAATCTGAGCGGCCAAACCGGCATGACCGCTTATCTGCAAGGCGTTACTGTGCCGAACGATGGCGGGCAAGGCGCGTTCTATTGGAATTACGCGTCCACGGCACCGGATGACAATTACAACGTCATTGTTCCCTACGGCGTTGTCTATGGCGCATGGATACGGCTTACGCAGTCGGGCTCTGGCGCCGGGGTTACAAGCCTTTCTTTTGGTAGCACTGGTCTGACGCCTGCAACAGCCTCAACGGGCGTTGTCACCGTTTCTGGCATTTTGAACGTTGTTAACGGCGGCACCGGTACGGCCACGCCCAGCCTTGTGGCGGGAACTAACGTCACTATTTCGGGCAGCTGGCCGAATCAGACAATCAACGCGACAGGCGGCGGTGGCGGCAGCGGCACAGTCACCAGCGTGAACGTCAGCGGCGGCACGACCGGTTTAACGACAAGCGGCGGTCCCGTTACGACATCAGGCACTGTAACATTGGCCGGAACGCTTGCCATAGCCAATGGCGGCACCGGGCAAACAACAGCGTCTGCTGCGTTCAACGCGCTTTCACCGATTACATCGACGGGCGATCTCATTGTCGGCAACGGCGCAAATAGCGCTACACGTCTCGCCATCGGTTCAAATGGTTATGTTCTGACGTCCAACGGAACGTCAGCGTCGTGGACTGCTCCGGCTAGTATCAGCGGCGTTACAATCGGAACGACAACAGTCACGGGCGCAACAAACGGTTATGTGCTTTACAACAACGCTGGCGTGCTTGGTGCGGTCGCCCCCAGCGCCGCCACCATTTCAATTGGGTCCGCTATTACGGGCGGCACCGTCGGCTACGGGCTGTACGTAAATTCCAGTACCCAGTTGGGGCAATTTGCATACGGTTCCGGTGTGTTCTCTGCGTTGGGTGTGGCGGTAGGCAGCGCTGGAGCTCCGGTTCTGTTTAATGGCGCTTTAGGTACACCTTCCAGCGGCACGCTTACCAATGCTACAGGGTTGCCCCTCACCACTGGCGTTACCGGAGTGCTTCCCGTTTCCAACGGCGGATCGGGATCAACAACGCCGTCGTTGGTGGCGGGGACCAATGTCACGATTTCCGGCAGCTGGCCGAATCAGACAATTAACGCTTCTGGCGGGTCCGGCAGCGGCACCGTCAACAACAGCACCACTTCAGGAGCTCTAGCCTACTACGCGACAACCGGCACCGCCGTGTCAGGCGACGCCAACATAACGGTAAACGGCCCCGCTCTTACACTTGGCGCGGCAGGGTATCTTCAAGGGTATTTGAGGCTGGCTAACGCCGGCCCCGGCGGTTACACCATTATTGTTGGCAGCAACTCTACAACCAGCGGGTGGACTCTTACGCTTCCCATAAGTTACCCCTCCACTGTTGGTGGTGGCGCAGCGACGCTTTCCTCGCTTGTGGCGGATAACACCGGCGTTTCGAGTTGGGTGGGGGGCATCAACACGCAACTTGCGAGCGCTACGGTTTCAACGGCTAACCATACGCAAGTCATTGAAATGTATACCAGCACGGCGGTTTTTGTTGGTTCCATATCGGCAACGACGCTTACTGTTTCCTCCGTCACGTCAGGTTCCATTACAGTTGGCATGACCATATCGGGAACTGGGGTGACGGCAGGCACCTACATTACCGCAGGCAGCGGTACGTCGTGGACGGTCAGTGTTTCGCAATCCGTGTCTTCCACAACCATCACGGGTAGCGGGGCCATTGTTTATCTGCCCAGCACGCTCACGGCGTCTATTAAGTTTGAAGTTGTTCAAATAGGTCCGGGGCCAGTGCAAATCCTTCCGGTTCCTTCAAGTGGCGCAACAGTGAACTCGCGCATCGGCTCAACCATCTTCCTGTCTGCCCCCTATTCCGGGTGCACGATCTATAACGGCAGCAACGCCAATTTGTCGTCTTGGGTCGTCGTCGGCGACGTAGCTCCGTCCATTTGAAGGTAGCGAACCCATGGGTTTCATGAACTTTAGTGGCGCTGTCCGCCCCGGATACCAAGCCAAAAGAACCTCTACGGTTTTTGTGGGGGATTCGATTACATGGGGCTACGGGTTAGATCAAAATCAAACCATCGCGTACAATATTCAGGCCCGCATCAACACCGTTACGGGGTTGACGCAAGCTACATGGGGTAATTCGTCTGCGGGCTTGGACATTTGTGCCCGCAACGTGATTGTGGACGACACAACATCGACGCCGTTTCAAGGCGGATCGCCACCTGCTCCTTACGCCAACCCGTTGTTGACACAATCTGGCGTTCTTGTTGCTGGGCTGGGCACGTACCCATTCTCCGATACGACCAATAACACCTACGGCGGCAACGTTTCTACGGCATACCCGTCAACCAGCAATTGCCCCGACGCCATATCAATTCCGTCTGGGGGCAGCATTTCGTGGAACGCTACCTATCCGGGATCGACGGGTTACATCATTGTTGGACTGATGGGAGCCGGAACGGTTGTTGTCAAACAGGGCAGCACCATACTCCAAACCCTAACTTCTGGCGGAACGTTCAGTGGAACAGTGGTCAGCGGAACTAACACGATAACACTAACCACCGCCGTAACAGGAACTTTAGTGGCGGGCAACCCGCTGTATTTTAGCGGAATTACTACTTCGCCCGTAACAACCATCGTGAGTTTTACCGGTACAAGCATCGGTAGCACCATCACAATGAGCGCCAATTCCCCTGTTTCTGCAACCGGCACAGCTTGTCTGGCGCTTGCTTCTAACAGCGAGCCGGGAGGTAGCAACTTAAACATTGTTTCTTTTTCTGGCGCGTCGGGAACAAACAGTTATTCAATTTCCAATACCTCGGGCGGCGTCACCAATGTCGTTGTCAGCGTGTTGCATCCGAGCACCTTGTTGCCGACAACGTACAACGAAATTCAGATCAACGGGCGAAACTCATACGCCATAGCGGATTATTCTTCTCCATCGGGAGACATCATCCAGCAACAGATCATGTCCACCGTGACGCAAATACGGTCAGCGTCCACAGCATCGCCGCCGATCTACATCTTGTCGGTGGGTACGGTCAGCCTCTATGACACTTCCCGCCAATTGACGCCGACGCAATATGCTAATCAGCTCAACACCTTGGCGACGGCGTTTACAAATTCGGCGTATTACAACTACGGACGAGTCATCCTAACAATTCCGGCGCTGCCTTTAGCCGGTAACGGGTTTACTTTGCTGGCGGGATACACGCTGAACAATTATCGGCAAGCCATCATCGCTTTGGCAAACACACTAAAATGCGGTTACATTGATCTCACACGAGTCAATCTGCTGTCTTCCGACTATCAAAGCGGAGGCCTGCACCCAAACGCCAGCGGCGCGGCCAAACTGGCGAAATACTACATCAGCATGTTGGAATTTTGACAGGAGACAACCATGAGCGTAACCTACAACTGGATCGTCGAACGGATGGACTGTCTCCCTACAGAACAAGGGCAGACCAACGTGGTCTTTACGGTCTTTTGGCGGCTTGAAGCCGCCGACGGATCGCATACCGCTGCAACTTACGGTTCGCAAGCCATCCCTTACGCCAATCTGACTGACTTTACCCCCTATGATAGCTTGACCCAAGCCAAAGTGATTGATTGGGTAAAAACTGCCATGTATCCGGGGCGAGTAGACGAGCTGGAAGCAAATTTGGCGACAGCCATTCAAAATCTGATCACGCCTCCGATTGTCACTCCGGCGCTTCCGTGGGCATAATGGTCAATCAAAACAGGTGCAACGTGGGCGGTCTAGCTATATAACTCGATACGCCGGGATCGACGGGAGTCTAATATGGCGCGCATGGTAGGTTTCGCAGAACAACAAAATCTCATCCCCACGTATCGAGCGGACGGGGTTATCGCCGCAGGCGGTACGCCGCAGTTGATTCTGCCTCGCGCTGCGCCGCGCTCTTCCATCATTGTCCAAAACACGTCAACGACCAACACGATCTATCTTGAATTTGGTTGTGCACGTGCGACGGCCACGGTCTCTGGCGGTAAAGTCACGGCGGTCACCGTCACCAACGCCGGATTCGGGTTTACGTACCCGCCGCTGGTGCATTTCTTAGGTGGGGGTAATCTTTTGAATGGCCGCGATCTTGGGGTCGGATACCCTAATCAGAACGCGCCGTCGAACTACGCCACCGCCCACTGCGTGCTGTCTGGCGGTGCGATCTCGTCCATTGTGATCGACAACCCCGGCTCTGGTTACGATTGCGCACCTTACGTGCAGCTTCTAAATGACGCAAACGACAATTACGGTTGTGCCGTTCCGTCTGCTACAAGCGGGTACAAGTTGACCGCTGGGTCGGTCTTCCGTGAATCTTACAATGTGGTCACAACAGACACCATTGCGGTTTTCAGTGCCTCGACCAGCGACTCTTGGTTCTGCATGTACACCACCTGATTTCTCTGGCCGCATAGAGGCTCCCCACGATGTCGGCATCAGAAACACGAAATCAGCTTCTTGCCCAGATTAATTCGCAGATCATTGCGAATGGGCAGGGGGCTATTACTGGCCCTGTCTTGAACAACATTCTTGACAGTATGGTCTTGTCGTCTCTGTTTGATGCGGGCACTTGGTACGCGGCGGCCACTTACGCGCCGCTCGACGCTGTTCAATACAATGGTTCGACCTACATCGCTATCGCCACCAGCACCAACGTGCCGCCACCCAATGCGACGTATTGGCAAGTCTTCGCGTCCATCGGCGCGACAGGGGCTACCGGTCCAGCCGGACCTGCCGGCGGGGCTTTGGTCACGGTCGGTACAACCGCCGTCAATTCGGGCACAAACAGCTATCTGCTTTACGACAACGCTGGAACGCTCGGCAATCTAGCGGCAAGCAGCCTGACGGTCGGCGCAGCGACCAACATCGCCAACGGCGCGCTGGATCAGATCCCTTACCAGACCGGATCGGGCGCCACGGCGTTCATCTCGGCTCCGTCGGTCAGCAACACCTATCTCCAGTGGACTGGATCGGCGTTCGCTTGGGCTTCGCCGCCCGGCGTAACGACGTTCAGCGCGGGCACGACCGGCCTGACGCCCTCGACCGCGACGAGCGGCGCGGTGACGCTCTCCGGCACGCTGGCGGTCGCCAATGGCGGCACCGGCGTCACAAGCTCGACCGGCGCAGGCTCCGTCGTTCTCTCCAGCTTCCCGACACTGGTCTCCCCGGCGCTCGGCACGCCAGTGTCCGGCGTTATGTCGAACGTCACAGGCTTGCCGATCTCGACCGGCCTGACCGGCGCAGGCACCGGCGTCCTAACGGCGCTCGGAAACGCGACCAACGCGGCAGGCGGGTTCGTCACCTACAGCGGTGCGCTCGGCACGCCGACGTCCGGCGTTTTGACCAACGCCACCGGCTTGCCGCTCTCGACCGGCGTGACCGGCAACCTGTCGGTCAACAATCTCAATTCCGGCACCAACGCCAACAGCAGCACCTACTGGCGCGGCGACGGCACATGGGCGGCTATCACTGGCGGCACCGGCACCGGCACCGTGACCAGCGTCAACGTCAGCGGCGGCACGACCGGCTTGACGACCAGCGGGGGTCCGGTCACCACGTCCGGCACCATCACGCTGGCCGGAACGCTGGCAGTGGCGAATGGCGGCACCGGCGTGACGACCTCGACCGGCTCTGGATCGGTTGTTCTCTCCACCTCCCCGACTTTGGTCACCCCGGCGCTCGGCACGCCTTCGGCGGTCACGCTGACCAATGCGACCGGCTTGCCGCTGACGACCGGCGTCACCGGCATCTTGCCGGTCGCCAATGGCGGCACTGGCACGGCGACCCCCGGCTTGGTGGCGGGCACCAACATCACCATCACCGGCAGCTGGCCGAACCAAACGATCAATTCCACCGGCGGCGGCAGCTCCGCGTTGGTTGTTGGAACGACCACAGTGACGGGCGCCACCAACGGATACCTTCTTTACAACAATGCAGGTGTCCTTGGCGCAGTGGCGCCCAGCAGCTCGACGATCACCATCGGCTCGCCGATCACGGGCGCCACCAACGGTTACGGCCTTTACGTGAACGCCAGCACGCAGCTGGGACAATTTGCGTATGGCACCGGGGTTTTTGCTGCGCTCGGCGTGGCGGTCGGCAGCGCGGGCGCTCCGGTGCTTTACAATGGGGCTTTGGGTACGCCCAGCTCCGGCACACTGACCAATGTGACCGGCTTGCCGCTGACGACCGGCGTGAC
>Ga0208389_1001243_pt1 | contig 10626 bp, 6 predicted proteins | sample CryBogCBH12Aug09_FD_184625 | JGI IMG/M metagenome (GOLD analysis project Ga0208389, IMG submission 184625) | Freshwater microbial communities from Crystal Bog, Wisconsin, USA - CBH12Aug09 (SPAdes) (version 2) | ecosystem: Environmental > Aquatic > Freshwater > Lake | place: Crystal Bog... | reverse complement strand
TTTCTGCCAAAGGGTATTTTGTTGGATCAGAAACAATACCAACATATACAGGTGTAAAATCCACCGATGGATCATTTAGTGTACAACTCAAAATTGGTAACGAATTGTTTCCACAATATCCAATACGCAACATTCCTCAAGTCATTAAAGAATTGCAGCGTTCTGTACATGGAACAAGTGACATGAATTGCAATTTACCCTACACGGCTACGGTTCGAAATGATCGATACACTACCAACACAAGTTCAGCTGCAACCCAACCTCCGACTCTGTTGGGTTATTCGGAATACACGGGTCTGGAAAACAAACAATTTACTGTTCCTTTTATTCCTTATCAGGCCCTCGATGACCAAACCATCACGAATAATATTTTATTCAATGATTATTTACCTCGTGACAATGGTGCAGTTAAGAAAACTACTGGAATTCCTCCCTACAATTATTTGGATTTTACAGATAGTGTTGTTGGAAATTGTCCGGTGTACAATGATCGTGGAACCTACATCTTCCCTGCTTTTATTCCTCCCGAATCCACATTTGTGCTTGGGTTTGATTTAGATACCTTTCCCGGTCAATCGGATCAAGCACGCAGTGGACGATTTTTAGGAAATGCTCCTTTAACTTTAGCTATGTCAGGATGTGAAGGGTTAAATAACAAATCTAAATCGGACAATACTCAAAACGATCCAGTGATTGCTTTAGCCATTGTGTTGCATGATACTCGTTTTTCAATCATGGCTGGCGGACAAATGTTATCGTATTTCTAAACTGTTTAGAAATGTTGATTTCTTGTTCATCACAAAATGAATCATCCGGGGTATTATGCGTATGTGCAAGGAGAATGTTCGCCGCAAGAATATGCGAATTTACCCGAAGAAACCAAAACGAAATTTTATCATTTAATGTATGATTCCATCACTTCATCCGGCCAATTTTACCGTGTGGGCATTGAACGCTACTTCAATCAATTGAATGCACGTTTTCCCACGTTTCATCGCTATGAACGAAGAAATTTGAGACGGGGATTTATTTATTTCTATAATCGTCAACTCATTGTCCAATTAACCTTCAAACCCATTCCTTTTGGAAAAATCAAAATTTCCAACCCGGATAGTGCAAAACCTTCTTCACCTCCGATTTCTCCCGACCGACAATCGGTGTCCACTCGTTCGACTCGATCTCGGACCACCACGCGTTCCAACCGCTCAGTAGCTGAAAAAAACACAATTTCCAACAAACCCATTTATGTGCCCATCTATAAAGCCGCCGGCGAAGAATTGCAGGCTGATTATTTCCAGCTGACTCCGCATCAAGTACGAGCTAACGGCGGTAAATTTGCGCATTTGCTGGTGATTGTGGATCCTTTTTCCCGATTCGTGTGGGCATTTCCATCTCAAAATCGTACGGCTCAAAATACATTCAAAGTTTTTGAAATGGCAATGAATCGTCCTGGTTTGGCCACAAAATTTTATCATTTTTTGCGCGATAAAGTCAAACGCATCACGGTTGATGGGGGAAGTGAATTCAAAGAATATTTTGCAGATCACATTCGCGATTTGTTTCCGAATGCGGATTTGTATGTCGCCGACGCAAAAAGCAAAACACATGGTCGACCCACAACTACAGGTCCTGTGGAAGCCGCCATTCGATCCGTGCGACGAGTCTTGCGCGATCAAGAAGTCTCGGGTGAACCCGCTTTTTTCTCGCAAAATCAAAAAGGATTGAGTCAAGCTCTGGATTCGTACAATAGCACGGTGCAAACACATACCCATTTGGGTCATTCACCCATTGAAGTGGTTCATGAAATTATGGGCGACACCGAAAAACTCAAAACCATCAGTATGGCTACTGAAAATCGACGTCAGAAGAAAATTCAAGAATTGAATCAACAACAACGGGGATTGAAATCGGCGTTCGATTGGAATTCGCAAAGTCCTGCTCCGCAAACGTTTCCGGAACGTGTGCGCCATCCTTCACCCGAACGAATGGAAGTTCAACATCCCGTCGAGCAGGAGACGCAAATGGAATCCGGGGAAGAATCGGAAAAAGAAGTCAAATTTTCGGTAAGTGGAGGCCGTTTTGGGTACCGACTAAAAATCAATCCCAAACAATTCGCAAAAGAAGTGGATTTGAAAGTAAGTTTAGAAGCTTATACCATTACCCGAAAATCTCCCACCAAAGTCGATTTACGTGAAATTGGGGGGAAAAAAGAAATCAAAGATGTATTGTTTAGTCAATTGGTGCTTATTAAATTACCCATCGAAGATGGTCCACCCCAAATCAAACTCAATTTCGAGAAAATACGCGATAAAAGCATGTTTCATGCCGTCACCAAACGCGATGCCACCCAACCCTACACCGTGACTCCGCGAATTATGGAGACGGTAGGAGCTCCTCCTTTACCCCCGAATCCAAACATTCCGGGACCGGTGGTACGACCGGTACAGGGGGCGGGGTTTCAATTGGCGTTTCCGGAACAACGGGTATTCCATGACCCTGTCGCACCAGCGGCAGCGGCGCCAATTTCGGTTCCTGATTCGGGGGAACCGGTTCGTCGGAGTTCTCGGGTTCCTGTTCGGAATTCCCGTTACGCTGATTTTGTAATGTACTAATCAATTTTTCTTTGGCTTCCTTCACGCTCTTGAAAAATTCATCGGCTTTTTGATTGGCATCGTGCCTTTTTTCCACCACAAAGTACTCTTTCTTGTAGGTCACCAAAGTAAGAAGCATTTGGTGAATTTGTTCCAACCACAGTTCGGAATCCGCGTCGTGCTCCGACAACAACGCGTAGGTCGCGGACAAATTGTGGTGCAACTTGTCCTGCAATAACCCCAAGCGCTCCACAAACGAAGCGCGAAATTGAGTATCGCTTTCCCAATCGCGCAAGTAATCTTTCGCCAAGGCTTCAAATTGTTGGGTGATACAAGCAAGTATTTTTGTGGTAGCCGCAGAAACTTTTTCATCCACTACTTTTTCAATGAAATCGCGGTTTTCAAGGTGCAAGAGGTGCATTTTTTCCCAAATGGCCTCAAACCCTTTATCTAGTGTTTCAATCAACTCTTTTCTCGGCATGGAATCAATGAATAATTAATTTATTATGAGGAGATACGTATGAAAAAAGATCCAAGGGACACTTTATGCATATCTTTCATAGACGCGGTTATACGTAGGATTTTCCGAAATCTTAAGGGGTCCGTAGGGCGCGAGGTACAATCGCTCTAACTGGTCTAATACTAATCCTTCTTTGGGTAAAGGAACCACTTGACGTTTGGTCAATACGGCGCGCAAACGTTTTTTCGAGTAACGCGTAAACACCGAAGCGTACGGGGCACGGGTATCGTTACTGTTTGGGCAAATGACCATATGATCCAGCATAAGCGAACTGGGTTCAGGTTGGGGATACATAATGGTCGTTTCCAGCATTTTGGCTAAATCCGAAGGTTTGGTTTGCCGTTGATTCGAAACCGTCATTCGCACGCCTTTACATTTCATTACTCCCTCTTGATGATCGGTTTCAACTTTCATGTAACATTTGGGTGCAATGCCATAAAACGCTTCAATTTCATTTCCTTCATCCGTTTCATTGGCCCAATTACCTAATCCCCGCGCTGTCCAATCGGTGACGTTTCGATCTCGATCTTGAAGAAAAATAATGCTGTCTGTGTCACAATACAGAACACGTTCAGGACCCACAGCAACCATTTGACGGTGCAGAATCACTCGAGCGTGCGCCGTGACTGCAGCCGCTAACCATAAATTGGACCGGCGATTGACTTTGGCCTTCTCGCGGTGTTTGTCGAAATAACACATCATGGTTTCTCCATCTTCCAAAAAGCGGTACTTGAGAGACGACCGATCGATTTCGGGGTTATTGATAATTCCATTCATCCAATCGTCATAATTGAACACCAGTTTTTTGTCCGAGACTTGGGTATCTTGAGCCAATTTTCCCCATAAACAATTCAAGTACAATTTGGCAAGCGCACGTTTCACTGGATTTTTTCGGACTTGAGATATTCTCATTTTTCCTAAATTCCCGTTTTCCTGGTATAACCGCTGTCGCACCCATTCTTGTTCTTCAGGGGATGGAGTTTCGGACGAGCCCCCGGCTTTTTTCCACCCTTCGGCTTCTTGTTTTTGACGCAAGAAAAACGACATGTACCCTTTCATGTACTCATCGCTGCGATTGTTGGAATCAAAATGCAAGACTTCATAGACTTCTTTGATTTCGTAGCCTTGACTCACAGCAAAAAACAATTCTTCCGAAAACCAAGTTCCCATTTTCTCAAAACAATTGAACTCCAATTTTCCGTTGTCGCTAATTTGAGGGAGCAATCCGAGCGCGCAGGTTGGATTCGGAACCACATCGCAACGGATGTAACCGAAATAGCGATTGGGATGATCGATTTCCATTCGCGCACGATCAATTCGATTTCCGAGATAAATGCGCGGATGTCCAATGGGTAACATTTGGGTTGCACAAATGTAAGGATACATCGACGTCACATCAATATGATGAATTTTTTGAGATTCGGTGGCTTTGGCGTAACAAGAGAACACTTCGGTCCGTCCACCAAAAAAGAATGCGCGATCTTGAATTAAATCACAAAGTTTCGATTCGTAAGGGGTAGGTCGACCTAATCGATCAAAATCACATTCCCAAATCCATTCAATGCGTCCAGGTCGTTTCCATTCATGTTTGCGCATCATGCGGTCGGTTTCTTCAAACACTTCTTTCCACGTCTGGTTTTTCTTGGGGTGTTTGGATCCTTGCATCATTTCGTTTGCAAAACAAGTAGGACACCCGTGCCAAAAACACCCTAAAAACTCATAAACGGTATCGGTTTCGGGGCAATACCCATCTACCCGTTTCTGCATCACTTCATCGTAATATTCACGAAATTGATTTCCCGCATGCCAGATTTCACGTTGTTGGGTTCGAGCACACCGTTCCAGCCAAATAATCGCTTTTTTCGAAAAAGGGTCGGCGAATCGACGTTGGGACAACGCGTGGCGCATGTTGGTGGAAAGATGGCCTTGTTGGAAAAAACGAAGCGCGAGTTGAGCTAATGTCATGCATTGAAAAGGTTCAATAGGTGTAGGTTTCCAGCCCCCTCCTTCTTCCGTCGCTTCTTCGTTTCCAAATTCAAGATGGGCCAATCGAAATTTTTCCACACATTGACTTAACACATCCACATCCAGCCAACAGTATTTCACCAATTGTTCTTTCATGTTCCACCACTGTTTATGGCAAAGCGGACAGACCAAATCTTCAAGAGAGACACGCGTATGATTGCAGGTACAGTAGATTTCGCTTTCTTCTCGATGCCAGCCCCGCAAACTTTCAATTTCATTCGCATCCTTTTTGGTTTTCAGGCAATAATAATCGTGATCCGAGTCGATAGGGGGAAACGATCCAACATAAGTTTCGTTTTCGCGCGTATTGAACAAATGGGGAAAATCTCCTTTTTGAAGTTCAAGTTGCAAAGATTCGGCAATGGATTTGAGCGAAGCGGGAAAAAACATGAGGAAATCTTTGAAATAAATGGAAGCTTTTTCCTCGTTGCGTTCGATTTTGATCTGGATATATTTGTGAACCGATCCGGGGCGGGGAACCGCTTCATAAGGTAAACTATGACGTTCCAGGTACTGAACGACAAATTGATGGTCGAAACTCCCTCCATTATGGGCTAAAATGGTAGCTCCGTAATAATCCGTTGAACTTAAAATATGTTCGCAAAATAATTCCATGTTGTCAAAATAAAGTCTGGGTTCGGGAAATCCGACTTTTCGAAAACACACGCAATTGCACTCATGAATAAACAAGTTTTCATCCATTTTCACTTGACGTGTTTCGATGTCATAGACGTACAATTGGTTGGCGGCAATGGTTGGATCTTGAAGGTAAAGATCCAATTGTTGGGTTGGAATTTCAGCTAATTTCGGAAGCGCGACGTAGCACAAATGAGTTTTCTTGTCCACAATATCTTTTTCAGAACAAATGGTACACATGAACAATTCGCTGTTTTTCATGCGACGAAAAGTGGACAAATTCAAACGTGGAGGACGTGGAATAGAAGACTGAGTCTGATCGTTTTGAATTCGATTTCGTTGCAATGCATATGTTTTTTGATAACAGAGATTGATATGAGTCAACACTTCCTCCTGGGTATTTCTCGGACGCATGTAGCGATGACAAAAATCACAATAATGAGTCGGACCTCCGCAACAGTGTGTTCCCATATGTGGTCTTCGGGCCATATGTCTCCGATGGGTTACCGAATGACAATGTTCGTGATTTCCTTCATCATCTCCAAACAGTAAGTATACATGATCGAGTTGTTTGGGATTGAAAATTTCGGAGGGGTAAAAACAATTGGATTCTTGCAATAAATAGCGGCATCGAAAAATATGAATATGAACTTGAAAAACGGTGGCGTAGGCTTGACAACAACTATAAAAATCGTTGCGATCGACCGGATGTTGAAGTTGAAGTTCAACGTGAGCATGCACCATTTCGGCCAGACTTTTCCACTGAAGAATATCTTGTTCCGAATTCCACTCTTCCAGTTTGTATTCGCGTTTTCCATCTACGGTAACAAACGTTTTGAGTGGATTAAACAAAATAACCGGAAATTTCCGTTTTCCATCGGGTCCATATTCAAAGTTTTCATTTATATTGCGGACAGGTATGGCACTTTTCATGACTCGAGAAATCATTTTGTACTTGGTTTCCGATTGATAATAGGTAGTGGAGGTTCTTCGATCGGATACGTCAATGACACGGTAAGGCAAACGTTGAAGACGTTCTGAATCGACCCGTTGAATTCCTTCGGTTTCCAACACTCCAATAATTTCTGTACCTTCGTCATTCAAAACCATTCGCCGACATTGAGCAAACAAAAACGCCATGGGAAAACACCATTCATCTTCGGTCATGGGAACTTTTCGTAATGCCAGAGATTGGGTATACATTTGAGAATGCACACTTCGTACATACATCCGTTTTTTGTTTCTTTGGTAGGATCCGGCCGAGCGCGCACCCATTCGCATCCCTTTTTGAATCGGAGAAGAGGTGGAAGTACCCATTAACGTGTAAGTAAACACAAATTCAATGGCACCTTGACTTAAATCGACTTCTTCCCCCGATTGCATGGCTTCCGACCATCGCGCGACCCATTCTTCCAAAGCTCCGGGTTCTCCTACAATGGGCATATCGGGAGTTCCCCACCACCCCCCATTGGCCCGAATGCCATCATGTTTTAAGGTAACCTGCATTGAATCCTGATTACTCACTTGTTTTCCATCAGCTTGTAGAGCTTGAGCATAAGACATTTCAAAAGCTTGCCCAAACAAGGTCAGGGGATCCGTTACATTTCCGGCAATCATTTGAACGCGGATTTGCACGACCCCTACGGATCCGCGCAAGATTTGGGTAATTTGACCTTCTACCGCCACGTTTCCCCCCGCAGAAACCCCTTCATTGACAATACTCGGCTGGTTTCCGACAAGGGCTAAATTAGGTCCAATACTCGGCTGGTTTCCGGCTAAGGCTAAACTAGGTCCAGGAACAGGTGCAGGGGCAGCGTTCAGCAAATAAGAAGACGGAGGTGTGGTACTAAACATTTTTAATTAATTATGCAAAGTCAATTCAAGTTCAAAAAGATACGCGACGTTACAAGATTGGATCCGTGACCCTTCACTTTTTGAATCTTATTCGGGTTTTCCGAGGAACAGTTCAGCTAGCGCTCGGAGGGAGCCGGTACCTTTCCTTCCATGCGGCGATATATCATAGAATCAAAATTGTTCGCTACCCTTCCTTCGGCATGACGAGCAAACAAGGCATCCCGAGTAAATTCACACGTTGGACAACGACAGGGGTGTTTTTCAAAATACGCTTGAACGAAATCTTCTCGAGTAGGCCAATGTAAACCTGTGAAGAGAAAGACTTTGTTAAGTACATCTTTTTTCCAAACTTCTTCCTTATCCTCGTCTGTTAGTTTTCTTTTACGAATGGGAGAGATATTCATTTTTTAATAATAATGGTAATTAATTAAGATTAAAAGGACTCAGTAAGATTCAGAATAGTGTCCCTTGCCCAACCCGTATCTTTTAGCACGTATCTTAAAGAGTAGGATTTTCCGGATTGTTCGCGCGCTCGAATTCGCGCGAAATCCAGGTCGTGATCTCGGACACGATTTCAGATTCCGGAACCAACGACGCGACTTGATCGCGGGTGTACTCCTCCACTTGCTGGCGCAACGTTTTGGGGGGAGTCTCCAGTTCCACCGCTTTGCGCTTGCGCTCGATCTTGTTGTTCTGACGAACAATGTCCGACCAATTCGGAGTAGTCGCAATCTTCATTCCGTGCAACCCTAATTTGACATAAATCCGGAAATCGCGGTTCTCAATGTCGCCCTCCTTCAGCGGTTTCACCATTCCAAACTGGGGACATAGGGCAAAAGGACGAGTAGTGGCCAAAAAGTTGTCCAAATTGAAAACAGTCTTGTTACTCTTAGGTTTGTAGTTGCCGATATAGATCCTTTCCAACGGCAAATCGTCATAGGGTTCCAATTTGGCATCGGGGGCAAAGGCCCCCTGCACTTCGCGGCGCAACGCGTTGGCCATCATCATATTAAGACGTTGGACTTTATGACCTTCGTCGACGGTCTCATCCGAGTACGTACCACTTTCATCGGTGAGGGGGACGAGGATAAGATCGGGTTCACGGTCCGACCCTTCCTGGGGTTCATTGACTTGCAGGGTATGGTGAAAAATCGGAAACGTGACTTTGGTGTAGGTTGAGGTTCCGAGGACTGCAGAAAACTGATAGTACCTGCCCTTGTTGTTGAATTTGAACTGAAACCCGTGTTTGGTTTCAGCCTGCAAGAACTCGTCAATGGAAGAAAATTGGACAGTGTTCGCAACAATGCGAACTGGGGCTGGTTCGATAGTAGTGACAGTCATCTGAATATCGGTAGACATGGTAGACTTAACTTGAGAAAATTTATTTATTATGTGAAAAAGTTTTCAGAAATGACAAGAAAGATCCAAGGGACATAGATACGCTTTGTGTATCATGAAAGGGTACAACGAAGAGTCACTCCTTTTCTTCGGTAGCTTGTTCGTCGGGAACAAGTCGTCCGTCTGTCGCCATTCGATAGTGGGTCATGCGGACATGATCCCAGAATGGATCCGGATCTTCCAGCTCCGTAGCATCCGAATCGGTTTCCATTTCGGTTTCACATTCGGAATCCGATTGAAGTTCAGTAACCAATCCGTCCCAGGACACATGCAGGTTTACTGTAGGTTGCGCTTCCTCTTCGTCTTCTTCGTGAGGAAAGTATCCTCGCTGATCTTCGAATCCCGTTCTCGAATCTGGGATCTCAAGAAGATCTTCCAGATCTTCGCGCCCTTGGGTTTCGAGAAAATTGTAGGGTTCGGGACTCTCCGGTGTACCCGGGACCAAGATTTCCGAATCGTCTTCGGGTGTAACGGCAACGGGTCGGTAAAGGGGTGGGTGAGGTTCGTACCAACGGGTAGTATAGTCGGGAGGTGACCCGCATTGGATGGGTTGAAACTCCCTCCGCTGAAATTCCAGTGGAATAGGTTCGGTGGGTCGAGGGTAGAGCTCTGAGGCAAGTCGTTTAGACATTTTAATTTATTGTGAGAAAAAGATCTTTCTAAGTTGAAGTTCGAAAGATACGAAGAACAAAAGATCCAACAGACACTAAAAAATGGATTCATTATCAATTACAAATCAAATTCAAAAATATCTTCAATATCCGAAACGGTTTCTTGCGCTTCTTCAAGGTACAACTCGTTCTCGTCCCAGAGGTAATCCTCCGCCCGGGGGTCCTCCGGCAGTTTCACAACGACGCACGTTCGCACGTTGGTCTTCACGTCGGGCTCACGTTGGGGTTCAAGGGGTACGTTGGGGTCCACGTTTTCGGACACGTTGGGGTCCACATTTTCGGACACGTTGGGATCCACGTTTGGGCGCACGTTGGTACTGGTTTGTTTCTCCGCTTCTTCCAGCCCGACCAGAATTTGATCCCAAGTCATATCAGCAAGCAACTCTTGAAAATTCAATTTTCGTTTTTTGCGGGGGATGAGGATACCTGGAATGGAGGGGAGAGTAAAGACCGAGCGCAGATGTAACCGCTGGATCTCTGCAAGCGGTTGAGTCGAGACTAAAGTCCGATGAGTATCGGTCAAGGGGTCGATAGTCTTGGGTATTTTTTTCTTCATTTAATTAAAAGTGATCTTTGACCAAAAAGATCTTCAAGTTGAAGATATCTAGGATCCAAATCTTGTGGGGCAACAGCTGCACGTTGGGTACACGTTGGGGTACACGTTGTGTACACGTTGGCGGTACACGTTGGTGTACGCGTATACACGTTGGTACACGTTGGTGCACGTTGGTGCACGTTGGTACACGTTGGTGCACGTTGGCAAACGTTGGTGCACGTCGGTACGCGTTGTGCACGTTGGTACACGTAGGTGCACGTTGTCAAAAAACGGAAAGTTTTGTAACGGACGACCTTCTAGAACACAAATGTGGTGGGGGAAGTTGTGGCGTCAGCTAAGCGTCAACCAATATCTGGATAAGGTGACTCCTCATTG
>Ga0208389_1001232_pt1 | contig 10681 bp, 15 predicted proteins | sample CryBogCBH12Aug09_FD_184625 | JGI IMG/M metagenome (GOLD analysis project Ga0208389, IMG submission 184625) | Freshwater microbial communities from Crystal Bog, Wisconsin, USA - CBH12Aug09 (SPAdes) (version 2) | ecosystem: Environmental > Aquatic > Freshwater > Lake | place: Crystal Bog... | reverse complement strand
CCCATATTAGCCACATTAGCAGCTTGACCTTGAGCATTTTGATAAGCTTGACTATACGCATTACCAACCAATTGGTTCTGAGCCAACATTTGATTTTGCTGGTTTAAACCGCTCATCAATGCTTCACGGCTACCACCAAATGCACCAGCGCTAGTAGCTTGACCTTGTTCTTGAGCGGCTTGTTGACCATATTGTTGATTCAATAACTGCATGGACGGCGCAAGCGTATTTTGAAGATACGGATTCATGTACTGCGCCATAGCATTAGGATTGGTCAATTGACTTTGTAGGTTTTGACCAGCACCTAAAGCCTGCATTGTTCCTGTAGCTGCTGCGCCAGTAGCTGCACCATATTGTCCCGGCAATTGTAAGTTAGCAGCGCCTTGTTGGGCTTGCTGTTGAAGCGGGCTAAATCCTGCTACATAGTCTGATGGATTTTGACTGTATGGTTGATATGGTTTAATACCAGTAATATTGACATTACCATTAGCATCGGTGTTAGTATTAAATAGCTGTTGCTGAGTAGCGCCTAACATAGACTCAACGTAAGGTTGAGCATAATCAGGAATATTGGTATTTTGTACAGTTGTCTGAGTGGGTGATGTAGATGCAGGAGGAGGAGAGGAACCGCCTCCGCCATAGATACGTCCACCGCCAACTTTATGCTGGGTTACAGAATCACCTAGGGTTTCCCCTAATGCGTATAGTTGGCGTTTTGAATAATACATATTTATCCTAACATCTTTGTAAAGACTTTATCTGTCCATTTATATCCTAAATACTCAAACAGTCTTGAATTATCTAAATGCACCTTAGTGTGCATGACAATTCGATTAACTCCAAACTGCTTTAATACTTTTTCAGCGTACTGAAATAACTTAATTCCTACTCTGCCTTTGCGATAATCTTTTCTTACAAAGTACAAATCTTCAAATGCGGTAACACAAGAACGATAGTGCATATGGCGGCTAATCGTAAATACAATATAGCCAATCAATTCACCATCAAAGCGGCAAGTAATACACCGCAACATCCTAGCTTTTGCTAGTGCCTGATACGCTTCTATATCTGGCTCTAACGGGTACTCTTTTGTGACACATAACTCTTCATAATGCAAAGGAAATAACTTTTCAAACTCTGGGAGGAACTGTAGTGCGTCTACATCCTCGTAGATTAGTTGTGTCATGCTGGTAAATATTTCTCCGATTTAATCTGCTTACCTTGTGATTTACGCCCTGTTCGTGCATGGCGTACTTTATCCATCATTTTATACAAATGTTTAGCACCAGCGTCAGTAGAACCGTTTCCTAATCCAGAAACAACGTCAGACGGGATGACAAATTCACCATCAGCAAGTCTAGCTTCTTGTTTTCCGCCAATCTTGGCTGGAATAGAGTCGCTCATACCATCACCCGGACCTTTGAGTAAACGACCACCGTCAGAGTAAGAACCTAATGTACTAATTCCACCACCAGAAGCATAGTTTTGATTTGGTGTATTGTTGATTTTATTCAATGCAATCATTGCATTATAGTCGCCATTTTGTGCGGCAGACCTTACCGAAGCAGGATTAGATTGATAATCAGACATATATTTTTCAATCATATCCATGTTGGAAGAACTTGAATCACTAGCACTTGGAATAGCATCATAGCGACCAGTGCTTTCTAATTTATATCCCTGTGGATTTGGCAATGGAGTGTCAAATTGTCCCGGATTTCCTCCAGCAGCCAAGGAAGTAATACCACCTTCTGCGTATTGAGCGTGATATAAAGGGGTTGGAGGAGTTACTACATCAGGTTGATAATTATTAGGGTCATACTTAAACTTCTGTAATGGACCGCCAGTATAGATAGCGTTTGGAGGAGTATAGGCTCCAGCAGGTCTTTGGCTTAATGCACCTAAAGTATTGATGCCAGCAGATGTATATAATTGAGCATTAGATGGCAATGTTCCTGATGGACTAAATATATTTGCATTTCCCAACATATTGCTAGATGGCGGTGGGGGAGTTACTGGAGGGGTAACTGCGGGAGGAGGAACTCCTTCCATTGGAGTATTTACTGGAGCCATTTCTACTGGTGGATTAGCCCCAGAAGGTAATGTAGGAGTATCAGGCATAAATCCAGTTGCTGCACCACCCAATGCACCCATTTCTGCGGCTCTTAATGCATTTTGACCAGTAGCTGCGGCAGTCAATCCAGACAGACCAGCGCCAGTTGCAGCACCAACAGCGGCTCCGCCAAGTCCACCAGCGCCCATAATTTCTGGAGCTAATGCACCAGCCACTTCAGGGGCGGCTACACCTGCGGCTATCATTAGCCCCATATCTAGTAAGTTACTGCCTCCGCCACCATTGCTACTCATATGTATTCCTTATAGAATTTTGCTCATTTTACCACTGTTTAAACTGCGCTACCACTAGAATTTACCCATTTAGAACCGTTATACCAAATAGGAATTCCAAGGGTTGTATCAAAATATTGTTGCCCAGTTACCAAATCTACGGCTGGTCTATTGGCTGTTGTGCCATAGCGAACGGTAGAAGTTGCTCTTGTAAAGTTATCTATTTGCACAAAATATAGGCGTAATGCGTTCAGTATTTGGTTTTCAAAGGATTGGTCATACATCATCCCAGCCACAGGCAAGTTGGGTGCTTTTGTGGGGATAATGGTAGGATTAATCATCTTCTACCGTCTTGTTTAACGTCATAACGATTTGTGCCTAATTGCCACGCTGTTCCTATGGTGTTGGAATAGCATTTAAACGCCATTTGGCGCCCTCTAAGGCGTGTATAGACCTCTCCAGTAAACTGCTGTACCGTATACTCTTGAGGGGTCGGAAATGCGTAAGATTGGCTACTAACAACTGGGTTCTGGTCTGTAGAGCCATATGCTGTTCCAGAGTTTTGGCGTGGATATAGAGCCATCGTCACTTGTGGATTAGCTACGGTTGAACCATTAAAGTTCACGTCAGGTAGTAATCTCCATACAAATCCAAAATGCTGACCGCTATTGTTTTGGTCAGATGCCATAATGCCAAAGTCAGAAGACTGAATATAAGCATAAATAGGTTGTGTTTGAGATGTAGCAGAATCATCTACTCCGCTCTCATGGTATAAGAGTCTGCCGTTATAATCAGCCGCCACTGGATTAGATTGAATATTGTTCTGAATCCATGCGCTTCTACCGTTTAACGCCCAAGCTGTACCTGTACCAGAACCTACGCCCGTGGCTACAAAGTAGGTTCCTACGTTATTGTTTGCTGCACCAATAGCGGTAAAGTTTGTTGTTCCCGCACTGCTAATGACATATTGTTTTCCAATGACAAAAGAGCCAGCATTTACTTGAACGGTTTCAAATGTGCCATAAGCCCATGCATCGTCTAAATAGTTGTAAATGACGTATTTGTCAATTGAGTTGTCAATGCTTTCGTTGCTAACATAGAACCACCAAACTTCGTTATACCCTTCGTTTGCGCCAGAACATACTTGGAAAGCTTGATTGATGTTTAAATCATCAAATACATATTGACGCAAAGTTGATGGAAGGGTGTGAACTGTACCGTCATATTTGTAGAATTTAGACGTGCCCATCCAATAAGTAATATTATTAATCGTTACCATGCAGTTAGGCGACATAACAGATATGTTGTCCATTAAAAGCTGGAATGACCATACATATGGGTATCCTACATACTGCATTGTATATAGGGCGGTATTAGTCCAAATTAAAATCTCTTGACGGGTTGCCCTTGCGCCCATAATAAATGAGCCATTCGATAGAGCAAATTCACCAGATTGATTGGTTACTTGCGGAACCCATTGATAAGCATTCGCTTGGTCCGACCAGCGTACAAGCATAGGGTTAAACGTAGCACTGTAAGTGCCACCATTATACGAGTTAGAACCAAACGCAATAACGAACTCTTGAATAGCAGACGTGATAACTTGGAGAGTAGATACTGGTACATATTGACCTGCATAAGAAATAGTGTAGTTTCCGCTAGATGCGGCAGTCGATGGAATGGTAAGCGGTACAGAAGTAGAGCCTATTACATAGTTAGAAGATACTTGCGTACCAGTCGCTATTCCTGTGCCTGTAATATATGAATATGGATAAATTCCAGCGGGCGCAGAAGCTATCGCAGTCGAAGAACCGCTAGCAAAAGATAAAGAGGTAATCGTACTTGCGGTAGTATTAGCCAAAGAAGACAAGGCTACTGCTCTAGTGGTTACTCCGCCTGAATCTTGCCAATAATAAATTGGTCCGCCACGAGGAGCTAATACAAGGTCTTGACCAAAGTTATCATTTGTCCAAAGTCTTAATTGGCTATTAATTCCTGTAGCATTGTTATAGGCTGTTCCCCACCCACGTGTCCCAGATTGTTTTTCAGCAATCACAGAAGAACCACCGCCTGTTGTTGTAGAAGTTGCTACAAATGAACTAGGAAGCGTAATGCTGTAAGTGCTGGCTGTAAGAGAAGTAACCTGATAAGTACTATTGAGTATTCCTGCTGTAATGCCATCAAAAGCAGTTGCGCCCGAAAAGTCTACATAGTTTCCTGTAGGAATACCATGTGCTGCTTGAGAGACGATGACTGTTCCGCTACCAGAAGTTGTACTAAAAGGATTAGTTCCTAGCGTTGACGTGGCTGCAAGTGAAACACCGCCCCACGGTCCAGTACCCCAACCGTTACTAATTGATGCCGTGATTTGTCCTGTTGGAAGTTCATATTGTGCTACAACTCCTGTTCCTCCAGTGGCAGTTGAAGTTGCTGCAGAAGAAAGCGTAATTCCATAGCTACTAGAACTAATAACAGAAGTGACAATATATTCACCACTAATAACAGCACCACCTACAGTACAAGTACTTAAAATAACATAATCGCCTGTTGCTGGACTATAAGCAGTATCAGTGATAACTACACCAGTCGAACTGGCAGTCGATGCTATAGGGTTTGTACCTAGTGTGGTTGTCTGATAGATTGGGGTAATGTCATTATAGAATCCACCAGAATAAATATAATACTTGGAGGTGGTTCCTACACCAATAAAGACGTTTGAATTAAGGTCAACCCAAGTCCATAAAGAACGGCAAGTACCCAAAAACTGAGTAGGGCTTACTTGTGTCCAACCGCCTATTTTTTCAGGAAGTCCTGAGCGAAAACGAATCTTATCCCCGTCATACCAATATCCTTCAGCACTGTAAGCAGTGCCTTCCCGATATAGGCTGGGTTTAAAGACAAGCTTTTGTAATGGCATATTAGCTCAATACTTCCAAAGCTTTGTTAATCTTAGCAATACGGTCATCTAAACCTAATGTACCGCCATTGATGCGCTTGGTCATTGTCTCATAGTCCTGTGCGTCAGCCAAGGCATTTAAACCGTGTTTATTGAAGAACCAGCCAGCAGATAGTGCTGCACCCTTTGGTTGTAAAAGAAGTTCAGGATTCGATATTAAGTCCATTCCGACGCCTTCTCCACAGTTGCGGTAGTTATCTTTTCCGGTAAGCTGGATAAGTCCTCGCCCGTGGTAAGCCCATCCATCACCATCTTCTGTATTTCCCATGCGTCCTGCGTAAACTTTGTTTGCGATTTTTTCTGGATTGTTTGCAAATTGTTCAGCCACATCTGCACTAGGAAATCTTGAGGGCCATGTACGCATAAGTCCAGCGGCAGAGTAATGAAGGTTCTCTTCCAAAGATTTGAAATTGTTTGACTCATGTTGGCACTGTCCGATAAAAGATGCTTGGCGTAAAGAATTAGATAAATCATATTTATCAAATACTGCTTGTAATGCTTCTGTCCATTTTGGGTCAATTCCTAAAGACGTTAACTGTTCACTTGTCATCTTGACCTAACTTAATTCCTGTAATTAAACCGATAAATCCACCCACTATTGTTTGAAAAGCGGGTCCAATAATCTGAAATACTTTCTCATCATCTACTGTTGGGTCAATGACTGCGTAGGCAAACATTAAAAGCATAGCGCCCACAACGCATACCAGTGACCAAGCCGCTATCACCATAATATGTTCTTTAAATTTCACTTGAATTGACTCCAAATTTTTTGATGTTCTTCGTACCATTTTTGCCATTCCGTTACTTGGAGGGTTGTTTCTGCACATTTTCCAGCAAGTTCATTGTAGGTGGCAATTGCGTCAGAAAGCTTGGCGCTTGTGGAAATGCCGGACACTGTACTGCTACTGGGGTTGCGCACCCCGTTAGCATAATACTGACGAATAAGACTAAGTTTCGCATCGTGTTCATCTTGTAGTACCTTTATGGCTTGTTGGTGTTCTGACTGGATTGCTTGGTTTTTAATTTCTGCTTCTTTTCCGATGGATTCCACTTTAGATTGGAATGCAACAAATCGTAGATGCTCCACGTACCAGCCACCAAAAGCAGCAGTAGAAATAATAAGACCAAGAATGATAACTTTGACATAGAGAAACATTACTTATTTAATACCCCACGTAAGATACCAAGCAATGAGCGCAGCAACTGCAAAGCACATAAACTGGACTTTTCTAACCTCTTTAAGGTCATGTTGAAATTCTTCGTTATTCTTTCGTTCAAGATTTTCTATATCCAATTTAATTTTCAAAAGTGCATCCCATTCTTTGGCGCCGTACTTCTTTACAAAGTCTATTTTTAACTTTGCTTCTTCATTGGAAATATTCTTCTTTCGTTTCCACTCTTCCAAGGCTTTTATTAATGCCGTTTGTTTTCTAAACTCTGCTTCTCTTACCGCCCTGCGTCTTTCTTGCGCTTTTTTTTGGGCTACATCTATTCCGTCTTGCTGAATTCCTTCAATGCTTTTAGACAAACCCTTAGAGGCTTCCCGACTTGCATCTAGGCTACCGCTGAGAGTTTTTACTCCTTCGGTGATACCAAACGGGTCTGCCATAGCACACTTTTATTTAGCCTTTTTTGCGGTTGTCTTACGTGTAGTAGCTTTCTTTAAAGCGGGCTTACGTTTTTTTTCGGGCGCAGGAAAAGTAAAAACTTCATCCAGTTTCCCAACTTGCATATCAATCTTAGGCATATAGCCTAACTTGTCCATAATCCATGTAAATGTAAAGTTCATATTAAGCTCCTATTAGTGCTTTTACTTCATCTTGGGTTAAACCAAGTGCTGTTAGTTTAGCTAGTGCAGAAGCCTTTGTATCAATGACTGCTTGTGCATCAGCTTCAGCTTGTGTAGTAACTGCGGCTAGGTCGTAAGATACTTCATTGCCATCAGCATCATAAGCAATATTGCCTACTGTGCGGATTACATTAGGGTGTAATTTATAAATGGCTTCACCTTGTTGAATGGTTAAACTCATGATGCAATCTCCATAAGAATAATTGTTGCAACACCATTAGCACCATTGAACCATGATGTTCCTGATGCTGTTCTGTAATAAATTGTATAAGTTGTAGAAGAAGTAGTTGCTGGAGAATCTACATAATTAAATGATGCACCAACTGTTAAAGAACCAGCAGAATTATAAGCATTAGGGGCAAAACCTTGTGTTGAATCGCCTAAATTGGTTGCACCACGATAAATAGTTGCAAATGCTTGGTATCCACTTCCAGTTGTATATAATTGCCCTGTAACAAAAACTGCAATTTTACTTGTGGAAAATTTTGGTGTAATTGAAGCTGAAAATCCAGTTGTAACAAAAGAAGTTGAAGTTGTTGAACCGCCTGAAGTGGTTGTAGCACTAACTACTTGCAACACACTACCAGCACTAGCTTGTGTAGTAGCGTTGTTAAATGTTAGACCATTAGTCCCATCAATTATCATTGACAAAATACATTCTCCTTATAACCATGATTGGCATAATTGCCATGTAATAATTCTCTTGCCAATTCTAAAAATTCAGCACCGAGTTCTTTTGATTCAAAATAGCCTAAGTTCTTATTTTTGCCATTAAGTTTAATGCAAGCAAGCCATTTTTGTGGCTTTTTAGCCCATGACAAACCTTTAACTCCTGAAGTGTTTGTACGCTTTAAACCAATATTGCAAGCGTTTTCACTACGAGTTGCTGGTCTTAGGTTTTCAATGCGATTATCAAAGCGGTCACCATTAATGTGGTCAAGATATTCAGGACAAATGCCATTAACCATGTAATACGCTATACGATGAACTAAAAATGGTTCGCCATGCAAACAAATTAATCTGTACTTGCCTGATACCGCACCAGCTAATTGACCTTTTACGGCTCGACTGTTACGAGTAACTTTGTTGTAAAGCAAGCCATCCTTGAACTCCAAAATAGAGTTAAGGTAATCCAAAGAAGGCATTGGTTTAGCCTTTAAGGACATTATTCATTCTCCGCTGGTAATGGTGTATTGCCTTCAGCTACCCATGCGAGGTAGGCTTGGTAGTCTGTGTTTGCTGGGTCAAATGGGATGCAAGCACCATCGTTTGTGCGAATTACACAAGATGGTTCTGTTTGATTAAAAAGTAGTTTAGTTAATTTATACATTTATAATTCTGCACTCATGTTTAATGAACCATTTGAAGCATTAGATTGAAGAATTGTAGTTTGCAAGTTAGTTGCTCCACCAGAATGTGTATAAGCAACAGAAGCTGAATCAACTCCAGCATAAATTGTATTAAGTGCTGATACTGCTCCGTTATAACTTGATTGATTTGTTCCTGATATGCTTATATAAGTAAATGTTGGAGCAGAACGCATTGTTGTTGGATATTTAACTGTTACATTGCCAGTTGTACTACTAGTGGAAATTCCAGTAGCTATTGCCACATTAGTTACTCCACCTAATTGTGCATAATATCTCTGACACAATGCTAATTCTGTACCATATTGACGATACTCAAATCCAGTAGCACTACTTCCTACTTCTAGTTGAACACCAGTAATGTAGAAAGTTGCACCGCTTGTTCCTACTACGGATGTATTCCCTGTTGGTGCATAATATTGTGAAGCAGTCCAAGAACCAGCAGTTCCGCTATATGTTGTTCCAATACCAAGACTAAACAATAAAATTATTCCGCTACCGTTAGTTGTTGTCCAAGTGCCAGTAGTATCGCCAGCAACGGTAATTGATTTTTGTTCCCAAGTGTTTGCAGAAGAAATTGTGTAGCTATAGGGATAATAGCGATTATTAGCGGCATTGTAAAAACTACCACCAAAAGTTCCAGTTAATGAAGAACGAACCCAAAATGACAAAGTTACAGTTTTAGCATTTGCAGTTCCCCATCCTAAGTCAGCAATGTTGTAACCTTCAATATTTTGTTGAAGAAAATACAAATCGCCAGCACCAATAGAATATGATGATTGACTTGTAACGCCTAAATAATTTGTAAACCCTGCTGGTGGTGTTACAGAACCAGCATTTTGTTGTGCTATAAGTTTTCCTGTTGTAGATTGACCTACAAGCCACCTATCAACTGTATATCCATTAATTGTGTTTGCAGTAGCAGAACCAGCATTTCTTTGGTCAATGGTCATGCTGCCATTAATTATTCTGTTTTTCATGATTGAGGCATTTCCTGCCCCAAGCACACCGCCTGAAGTGCTGGTAACTAGCGTATCAGCATTGACTGAGCCATAAGCCATTATGAATTCTCCTTGCGGCTTTTATGCCATTGTTTAGTTGCTTCACTACGCATTTTGCGTTCCTCGTCAGATTGTTTTCTACCAGTTCTTGCCACAGACATTTTGGCTTTAGTTTTATCAGAAACTACACGACCAGCATTGAAATGAACATCAATACCAGCTAAATAGCGTTTTTGACCTTCACTCATTTTAGCTTTGGTTTGTTCTGTGTGCGGAATACCTAGCTGTGGCTTATGACTAACTGTTTTGTAGCGTCTGCCACCGCTTTCAAGGTTGTATCCATTAGGTGCTAGACTACCCATTACACTAATCCAAAACTGTTCTGCAAAGTCTAATGTAGCGTGGTTATTAACATCACCACAAATTGTTTCGTAAGTAAAGGACTTATGCCCATACTTTTTGTATGCGTCTGCTAAAGCGTGTCCATGACCCTTACGAGAATGTTTCGTAATTGTCTGACCAACATACTGCTTGCCGTTCACACTATTGGTTACAAGGTAAACATGAGCCTGCATTATTTAAGTTGCTCCGCAGTTGGTCTAGCTAGGGTAGGGTGTTCCCATTTAGCAATGTAAGAACCTTTGCCGTCTGAATTATCTTGAAGCCAAATTGTTCCAGTTGTAGGTCTAAAATCTTCAGAAGTCAAAACTGGGTAAATTGACATAATTTTGTCGTATAAATTCATTATGCACTCCTAATCATGCAACCATCAAAATATGTAGCTGGAATATAACCGCCACCGCCACCAATATTTTGTGAAGAACCTGAATTTAAAAAACACCAAATTTCCACATAATCAGTAGAACCATTACAATAAACTATTCCGCTTACATTTAATTGGTAAGGTGATGCACCAGTACCAGCACAATCTGTTCCTCTTTTAAATTCAGAACCGTTTTTATAAATAGAAAGCTGTCTTTCACCAGCGGTATTTGAACCAATGCCAATACCAGCGTTTATTTGATAATAACCAGCAACAGTTGGAGTAAACCTGTAATTTGTAGAGGCATCGTAACAACTTCCAATATTCCAATATGTTCCTTGAAATACTACTTTTGTGCCAGTACCGTTAGGTACAGTTTGTGATGTATTTGCATAAGCA
>Ga0208389_1001198_pt1 | contig 10905 bp, 9 predicted proteins | sample CryBogCBH12Aug09_FD_184625 | JGI IMG/M metagenome (GOLD analysis project Ga0208389, IMG submission 184625) | Freshwater microbial communities from Crystal Bog, Wisconsin, USA - CBH12Aug09 (SPAdes) (version 2) | ecosystem: Environmental > Aquatic > Freshwater > Lake | place: Crystal Bog... | reverse complement strand
CTGGTCGATAAATGAAAATCTATCTTGTGGGCGGTGCTGTGAGAGATCAGATCATGGGCTTATCGGTTAAAGATAAAGACTATGTTGTTGTAGGGTCGACTTCTGAAGAAATGGTGAAATTAGGTTATAAGCCAGTGGGTAAAGATTTTCCAGTTTTTTTACATCCCAAAACACATCATGAATATGCGTTAGCAAGAACAGAACGCAAAATTTCAAAAGGATATAAGGGCTTTAAAGTCTATGCTTCAAAAGAAGTGACTTTAGAGGAAGATCTAAAACGCAGGGACCTCACAATCAATGCTATTGCCAAGGATACGAGAGGTCAGTTCTTTGATCCCTTTCATGGTATTCAGGACATTAAAAATAAAGTTTTACGTCATGTTAGTTCTGCTTTTGTGGAAGACCCTATTCGTGTATTACGTATCGCTCGATTTTCTGCTCGATTTCATCAGTTTAAAATCCATCCCAAGACAGAAGCCATTCTAAAGCAGATTGTAAAAAATAAAGAAATAGAATCTGTAGCATCAGAAAGAATTTGGCATGAATTATTTGTTGGATTTTCTGAAAAAAAATCTTATTTAATGCTAGAAGTTCTTCATAAATGTGGGGCGCTTAAATTATTACTACCAGAAATGAATTATGCTAAACATAAAAATTCCATAAAGAAGAGTTTTGAATATGCATTCAAGTCAAAGCATTCCCCTGAAATTAAAGCAGCTTTATTTTTTATGTATCTCTACCCTCTAAAAGTAAATAGCAAGATTCAAGAAGAAATTTACACAAGGCTATCTGTGCCGAATGCAGTAAAAAAATTAACTGAAAAGACAGTAGCGAATTTATCCGATCTAAAGCAATTTAAAAAACTCAAACCTCGCCAAATTTTAGATTTGATTTACAAAATGGATTTATTTAGAAACCCAGATATGCTTTTAGATGTAATGAAAATCTTTGAGGCTTTTATCAGTAGTCAGTCAAATCAATTAAGAACAGCTTCAACAACTTTAAAATCCTTAAAGAAGTATCTGAAGCATCTTAATAAATTAAATCTAAGTTCAATTAGTCAGAATAAGCGTGGCCTAGATATTAAAGATGCGATTTATGAGGCGCGCCTGCAAGTATTAACAAAACTTATCTAATTGTTTTAAATTAATTGGGTAATTTTTGTAATGCGCTTCCTCACAAAAATTGTTTTTTTATTTTGCCTAGATACTAGAATCGTTTTCATACCAATCTTGTAAGCAGTTTTTAAATTAGCAAGATCATCTTCCACCATGACACATTGATGAGCTTTTTTTCCAACTCGCCTTAAAATTTTCCTGAATGCAAAAATTGATGGCTTGGGATTGAAGCGCGTTGATTCGATACTATAAACCGCAGAAAAATATTTTTGAATATTCAGTGATTTAATAATTGCGATCGCATAGTGAAGCGGGGCATTTGTAAACACAATCTTTTTCCCTTTGATTTTTTTTAAAGTATTTTCTAGAGTATGGGATTGTTTCACAAATTTTGATAGCTCTTCCGCATCGTGTGTGTTGAGTAAAAATTCTTTTGGGTCAACATCGTGATTTTCCATCAAACCTTTTAAAGTTGCGCCATAAACTTTCCAATATTGATTGCGAAGGTCATGCGCATCTTGATGGCTGATTTGAAGTTTTTGACTGACGTAGGCAGTCATAGATTGATTGATACTTGGAAATATTTTGGAGCTTGCGTCGTGCAGTGTATCGTCTAAATCAAAAATCCAAATTTTTGACAATTATTTTGCCTTAATTAAAGTGCCTACACCCTCGTCGGTTAATACTTCTAATAAAAGCGCATGCTGCACTCTGCCATCGATAATATGAACGCTTTTGACCCCACTTCTTGCAGCATCAAGTGCCGAACTTATTTTAGGTAACATGCCGCCTGATAAAGTACCATCTTCGACAAGTTTATCAATTTCATTAGGTGTTAATCCGGTGAGCAGCGAGCCTTTTTTATCTAAGACACCGGGTGTATTAGTAAGTAAGATTAATTTTTCTGCACTTAATACTTCAGATAATTTTCCAGCCACAAGGTCAGCATTAATATTATAAGTTTCCCCATTGGTACCTACTCCAATTGGTGCGATCACAGGAATAAAATCGCCTTCATCTAGAAAATTAATAATACTCGGGTTAATTGATGCAATCTCACCTACATGCCCCAGATCTATGGTTTTTTTGGGGTCCGCATCATTTTTTACAACAAGTTTTTTGGCATGAATAAAATTTCCATCTTGACCTGTGAGGCCTACAGCTTTTCCACCATGCCTATTAATTAGATTTACAATTTCTTTATTGACTTGTCCGCCGAGAACCATTTCTACAATATCCATGGTTTCAGTGTCAGTGACTCTCATACCTTGAATAAACTCACCCTTTTTGCCAAGCTTATCAAGATGTTCATCGATCTGGGGGCCGCCACCATGAACGACGACTGGGTTCATACCTACTAATTTTAAAAGCACGACATCGCTCGCAAATGATTGCTTTAGATTTTCGTCGGCCATGGCGTTGCCACCATACTTAATAACGATGGTTTTTCCAAAGAACTTTTTAATGTACGGCAAAGCTTCGCTTAATATTTTGGCTTTGTGTTCCGGTTTAACGTCGTGACCCATTTTTATACCTATAGTTTTTGTAAGATTTTAAAGCTTTTTAATAAAAAATTTTGAATTTCTTTGAGGCAAGTAAGACTCCAATCTTTTTTTAGGAAGTTTTTGGATGTTCTCTTCTTTAAATCCTTTTTCAATAAACCAATGTTCAGTTCTTGTCGTTAGAGCAAATAAATACTTGTAACTTTTTTCTCGTGCAATTTCTTCGCAATAATTATAGAGTTTTGAACCAAAGCCTTTTGATTGGTAGTTTTTGTTAATTGCAAAACACGCAAATTCAACATGATCGTTGTAAGGATATAAAGCGGCACAACCAATAATTTTCTTATCGTGCTCGATCACGAAAAAGTTTTCTATGTCGTGATCAATCCGCTCTTTGCCCCTTTTGATAAGATAGCCGCCCGCCTCTAAAGGGTTAATCAGTTTGTGAATACCTTTGACGTCATTATGATTGGCTTGTCTGATCGTATCGAGCGCTTTTTCTGTGATGACAGTGCCTACACCTTCATCCGTAAATAATTCTTGAAGAATAGCACCATCAATATGCCTATTAATTAAATGAATTTTATGAATACCGGCTTCGGAAGCTTTGATCGCAATCTCTAGTAGATCCAGTTCATTTGAATTAATATTGATGAGCTCATGTTTTTTAGGATTATTTTTTGCGATACTTTTATATAGATTGACAGCTTTTTCTAAAGTCATTTCGTGCAGCAACTCATTCCTTAAATTAAAAATACCATCAGAATCTATAAGAAGAATCAGTTTATCTGCCTCTAGTGCGATAGATGTTTTGAGTGCGACATCTTCCATGGTGAGATTAAACACTTCACCTGTCGGTGAATATCCGATAGGAGATATGACAACTAATTCTTTGTTATCTAATTTTTTCTTAATCGCAGCACTATCAATCTTCCTTACTTCGCCGGTATGTTGCATGTCGACGCCATCGATTACACCCAAAGGTTTTGCCGTAATAAAGTTTCCGCTAGAAACTTTAATATCACTCCCTGCCATAGGTGAGTTTAAAAGACTGGAAGAAAGCGTGGATTCAATATTAATTTTAATTAGACCATTGGCCTCTTTAACAGCCTCCATGCCCGAGTCATCAGTGACGCGAACATTTTGCACAAGCTGGGTTGAGATTTTTTTCTCTTTAAGTTTTTGGTCGATTTGAGGTCTTGCGCCATGGACGAGCACAATTTTGACGTTTAAGCAGGTCAATAAATTGATGTCGTGAGAGAGGGCTGTAAATTGATCTTCATTGAGAAGTTCACCCCCAAATGCAATGACAAATGTTTTATTACTAAAGGTGTTGATATAGGGGGCTGCTAACCTAAACCATCTTGCAAATGTTTGGCTATCTAATTTTTGAATGGGGTTAGGGGAAGTCTTATTTTGAAAGAGACTAGAGGGCGCACAATTGAGCACTTCACATATTTTAAGTAGTTGCGCTTCACTGACATTTTGGGCACCTCTTTCTATTCTAGAAAGATTGCCAGGATCGCTCGCAATTTTTTCCGCTAAGACTTGAAGGGTGAGCCCTAAAGACTTTCTTCTCTTTCTGATTGCTTCGCCAAGTGACATAAGGTAATAATTTGCATAAAATACATATTTTACATGTATTTTTTACATAAATACCATAATTTTTGCGTATTATGCAAAATCACCCCATAAATTTTGCAAAATAGAAAGGGCAACGATAGGAGCTGTTTCCGTTCTTAATATTCTTTGACCAAAATTTACAGGAATAAAAGCATGATTTAAAGCCAAGGCCATTTCTTTTTCTGAGAAGCCGCCTTCGGGCCCCACCATAAACACAATCGAATTAGATGGCTTATCTAAGTGATTTATGTTTTGTGCTTTTGATGGTGTGAGGATTAGTTTTAAGTTATCTGTTTTTAGGGTTTCTTCACTCAGCCATTGATTTAAATGGAGTGGGCTTAATATATTTGGGATGGCGCTTCGTCCAGTCTGTTCACATGCGGAGATAGCGACAGTTTTCCAGTGGTCAAGTTTCTTATCTGCCCTTTCTTGATCTAATTTAATGATGGATCGTTCCGTTAATAGAGGTTGAATAGTATGAACGCCGAGCTCAACAGCTTTTTGAATAATCCAGTCCATTTTATCCCCTGCCGCGAGACCTTGGACTAACGTTATCTTTAGAGAAGATTCATGATTGACTTCATATTTATCGATAATTTCAACGGATGTTTTATGTTTCGATACCTCAATCACTTTTGCGACATAATCAAAACCATCGCCATTAAAAAGAGCGAATTGATGACCCACTTTTAATCTTAAAACTTTTGTAGCGTGAATATGCGTTTGCGCGCTTAATTCAACGACATGTTTGAGTTCTAGGTTTTCAGAGTGGTAAAATCGATTTTCTTCCATAGTCAATTCTTCTAATAAGTAAGCTATATTAAGGCATAAAACATGGTTAGTTTAAATACTCCGCTTTGTGATTTTGGTTGGAAAGCCATTGATTTTAATTTACAAGGCGTTGATAACACATTTTGGACTCTAGAAAAATCAAAAGGCGATAATGGTTTACTTGTGATGTTTATATGTAATCACTGCCCATATGTGAAAGCGATATTACCAAGACTTATCCATGATGTTCGAGCTCTAAAAGATCTGGGCATTCAAACGATTGCCATTCAGAGCAATGATCCTTTAAATTATCCTGAAGACTCGTTTGAAAATATGAAGCGTATTGCACATCAATCTCATTTTTCTTTTCCTTATGTAATTGACGAAACTCAAGAAGTCGCAAGAGCTTATAAAGCTATTTGTACACCTGATTTTTTTGGCTTTAATCGCAGTCTAGAGTTGCAATATCGTGGCCGTTTTGACGCAACAGGTCGAGGAGATCCACCGCCCGATAATACGCGTGATTTATATGAAGCTATGAAGCTTATTGCTGAAACACAAACAGGCCCTATCGAACAAAAATCAAGCATTGGCTGCTCTATTAAATGGCGGGAATGAAAAGCATTTGGAGCAAATAATCAAGAGGCAAAAAGACCCTATTCGCCTTGCTGAAAAGGGCTATTTAAGCAATAATTTAGGTAAAAATAAAATCAATTTTTTAACTTTACATTTAGTACGCAAATATTTAAAAAATATTTGCAATGCTGTCAATTTCGGGAGGCAATAATGGCAACACGTCAAGATTTAGCTAACGCAATTCGTGCGTTATCAATGGATGCAGTTCAAAAGGCAAACTCAGGACACCCAGGTGCACCTATGGGTATGGCTGAAATTGCTGAGGTTGTATGGAATCATCATTTACAACATAACCCTACTAATCCAAATTGGGCTAATCGTGATCGCTTTATTCTTTCGAATGGCCATGGATCAATGTTGATTTATTCATTGCTTCACCTCACAGGTTACGACTTACCGATGGATGAAATTAAAACATTCCGTCAACTTCATTCTAAATGTGCAGGCCACCCCGAATATGGTTATGCACCAGGCGTTGAAACAACGACAGGGCCTTTAGGTCAAGGTATTAGCAATGCGGTAGGTTTTGCAATGGCTGAAAAATTACTCGCTAATCAATTTAATAAACCTAACCATAAAATCGTAGATCACCATACATATGTATTCTTAGGTGACGGTTGTATGATGGAAGGTGTATCTCACGAAGCTTGCGCTCTTGCAGGAACATGGGGTCTTGGTAATTTAATTGCTTTCTGGGATGACAACGGTATTTCTATCGATGGTCACATCGAAGGTTGGTATACAGATGACACAGCTAAACGTTTTGAGTCATACGGCTGGCATGTAATTCCAAATGTCGATGGCCATGATTTTGAAGCTATTAATAAAGCAGTTGAGGCTGCGAAAAAGATCACAGACAAGCCATCGTTAATTTGCTGTAAAACTATTATCGGTAAGGGTTCACCTAACAAATCTGGATCGCATGATTGTCATGGATCAGCATTAGGTGATGCTGAAGTTGCTGCTACAAGAGAAGCAATTGGTTGGAAGCATGATCCATTTGTGATTCCTGAAGATGTTTACGCAGGATGGAGCGCTAAAGATAAAGGTGCTAAAGCTGAGGCGGCATGGAACGATAAGTTCGCAGCTTACGAAAAAGAATTTCCAGATTTGGCAGCTGAATTTAAACGTCGTATGAAAGGCGATCTTCCAAAAAATTGGAAATCATCGACAGATGCCATGATTAAATCAGTCAATGAAAAAGCTGAAGTACTAGCAACACGTAAAGCATCGCAAAATGCAATTGCAGCGCTTGCACCAATCTTGCCAGAGTTTGTAGGTGGTTCAGCAGACTTAACAGGATCTAACTTAACAAGCTGCTCATCATTCCAACACGTAAGCGGAAAGACACCAGGTAATTATATTTCTTATGGTGTTCGTGAATTTGGTATGGCAGCGATTATGAACGGTATGGCACTTCATGGTGGCGTACTTCCATTTGGCGGCACATTCCATATGTTCTCTGATTACATGAAGAACGGGATGAGAATGGCGGCGCTTATGAAACAAAGAGTAATCTATGTATTAACGCATGACTCAATTGGTCAAGGTGAAGACGGTCCAACGCATCAACCTATCGAAACTACTTCAGGCCTTCGTTATATTCCTAGAATGGACGTATGGAGACCAGCAGATTCAACTGAAACAGCAGTAGCATGGGTAGTCGCTGTGGAGAGTATTCATAATCCAACCAGCTTAGTATTAAGCCGACAAAATACTTCATTTACAAAAAGAACTGATGCGCAAATTGATTTAATTCGCAAAGGTGCATATGTATTAGCAGAAGCAGAAGGCGGTAAAGCAGATGTAATTCTGATTGCAACCGGATCAGAAGTGGATCTTGCATTGAAATCACAAGCTGCATTGAAAGAACAAAACATTAAAGCGCGTGTAGTTTCTATGCCATCAACTAATGTATTTGATCGACAAGATCAAGCATACAAAGATAGCGTATTAACCAAGGGTGTTAAACGTGTTTCAATTGAAGCGGGTGTAACCGATTTCTGGAGAAAATATATTGGTCTAGATGGCGCCGCAGTAGGTATTGATACATTCGGTGAATCAGCACCTGGTGGCGCGTTATTTAAACACTTTGGATTTACAGTAGAAAATGTGGTTTCAACTGTTAAATCAATTCTGTAATTATTATTGAGTAAGTTGAATAAGGCATCTCAAATTTGAGATGCCTTATTTTTTACTGAGGAAATCTTTATGGCAATCAAGATAGCAATCACAGGATTTGGAAGAATAGGGCGTTTAATATTAAGATCGATTTATGAATTAAATCGTAAAGATATTAAAGTGGTTGCCATTAATTCGAGTCGCGGTGATGCAGCATCTAATGCCCATTTATTAAAATACGACAGTACACACGGTAAATTTAATGCCGAGATCAAAACAAATGATCATGAAATAATTATCAACGGTGACGTGATTAATTTTTTCACCACAAGAAATCCTGAAGAGTTGCCTTGGGACAAATTAAATGTAGATGTTGTCATGGAATGTACCGGCGCTTTTACGAGCAAAGAAAAATCAATCGCACATCTGAAACAAGGCGCTAAGAAAGTATTGATTTCTGCACCTGGCGATAAAGATGTAGATGCAACTATCGTGTATGGCGTTAATCATCAAATTTTAAAAGCAACTGATACAGTTGTTTCTAATGCCTCTTGCACTACTAACGGTTTGGCTCCAATGGTTAAGCCCTTGCATGATAAATTAGGGATTGTTACAGGTCTTATGACAACGATTCACTCATATACAAACGACCAATATTTAACTGACAATCAACATAAAGATCCAAGAAGAGCTCGTTCTGCAACGACTTCAATGATTCCAACAAAAACAGGTGCAGCAGATGCTGTGGGTTTGGTCATACCTGAATTAAAAGGTAAGCTAGATGGGATTGCTATTCGTGTTCCAACATTAAATGTTTCATTGGTTGAACTGACTTTTACGTCGAAGAAAGCGACATCTAAAGATGAGGTGAATCGCATTATAAAAGAAGCGGCTAATCAAGGAAGTTTAAAAGGCATATTAATTTATAACGACGAACCTTTAGTTTCGGTAGATTTTAATCATACTGAAGCATCTTCATATTTTGATTCAAATTTAACTAAGGTGAGTGAAGATGGTTTGCTTGTGAAAGTCTTTGGCTGGTATGACAATGAGTGGGCTTTTAGTTGCCGCATGATTGATACAGCTATTGCTATGATGTCAGCCAAATAAATAGTTGTTTAATGAATATTAAAAGACTTGTCGATTTAGATCTTAAAGATAAAAGAGTTTTTATTCGCTCAGATCTGAATGTCCCCATTCAAGATGGAAAGATTACCTCTCCTAAAAGAATTCTAGCTTCCATTCCCACTATTGAATTTGCTCTTCAAAAAGGCGCTAGTGTGATGGTGACATCCCACTTAGGCAGACCCGAAGAAGGAAAATATAGTAGCGAGGATTCGCTTAAGCCTGTAGTTGATTTCTTACAGAGCCATCTTACGTATCCGGTTCATCTTGTTTCAGATTGGGTTAATTCTTCGTTTGATATTGCCCCAGGTCAATTAACAGTTTTAGAAAATTGCAGATTTAATGTAGGTGAGAAAAAAAATGATGAGGCATTAGCAAAAAAATATGCTTCACTGACAGATATTTTTGTGATGGATGCATTTGGAACAGCTCATCGTAAAGAAGCTTCCACATACGGTATTGCAGAACATGCAAAGATTGCTTGTGCAGGCATTCTATTTGTAGCCGAACTCGAAGCCCTTGAGAAAGCATTATTAGAGCCTTCTAGGCCTATGATTGCCATTGTAGGTGGAAGTAAAGTCTCTTCAAAATTAAGCATATTAGATACCTTATCTGACAAAGTAGATCAGCTTATTGTGGGCGGTGGTATTGCAAATACTTTTATCAAAGCCATGGGATTTGAAATCGGTAGTTCCATATACGAAGAGAATCTTGTGCCTGCAGCTAGAAAAATAATCGATAAACTAAAAAAGCGTGGCGCTTCTCTGCCAGTTATTTCAGATGTTGTTTGTGGTAAAAAGTTTGACGTCAATGAGGTCGCCATTACAAAAAATATTAATGACGTTCATAAAGATGACATGATATTTGATCTAGGTAAAAATTCAGTAAATGAAATTGTGAAATGTATTCATAATGCTAAAACTATTATATGGAATGGGCCTGTTGGAGTATTTGAATTTGATCAATTCGCAAAGGGCACTGAGACGATGACACATGCGATTGCAAATTCTGAAGCATTCTCACTTGCAGGAGGTGGCGATACGATTGCTGCAATAGAAAAATTTAATGTTGCAAAAGATATTTCATATATTTCAACAGCAGGCGGTGCGTTTTTAGAGTTTGCAGAAGGCAAAAAACTTCCTGCTATTGAAATTTTAGAAAGAAGATTTTAAATGGCTCACACCCAATTAATAGGAACATCCATTAAAAGCCTTCCTTTGCTTCACAAAGGTAAAGTGAGAGATATATATGAGATTGATGATAAACATCTTTTGATTGTAACGACAGACCGATTATCAGCATTTGATGTTGTGATGAATGAGCCTATTCCTTACAAAGGATTTGTACTTACACAAATGGCTAATTTTTGGTTTCAAAAACTTTCTTATGTGGTTGCAAATCATTTATCAGGTATTACACCCGAAAGTGTTGTATCTGAAAACGAAGTTGCTCAAGTGAAAAATCGCGCTATTGTCGCACGTAAATTAAAAGCACTTCCTATTGAAGCTATTGTTCGGGGTTATTTATCAGGCAGTGGCTGGAAAGATTATCAAAATACACAAACAGTATGTGGCATAAAACTTCCACAAGGCTTAAAAGAATCTGCAAAATTAAATGAGCCTATATTTACACCTTCCAGTAAGGAAGCGGTCGGGCAACACGATGAAAACATTTCATACGAAGAATGTGAGGCTCGTATTGGAAAAGAGATTGCATCACGTATTAAAGAAATTAGTATTAAGTTATATCAAGAAGCATCGGCTTTCGCATTAACAAAAGGCATTATTATTGCGGATACAAAATTTGAATTCGGTTTGGATGACAAAAATAATTTAGTGCTTATTGATGAAATATTAACGCCGGACTCTTCTCGTTTTTGGCCTTTGGATCAATATCGCGAAGGTACATCTCAACCAAGTTTTGATAAACAATTTATTAGGGATTGGTTAGAAAGTAGCGGATGGAATAAAACACCCCCACCCCCTTCTTTACCATTAGATGTGATTACG
>Ga0208389_1001197_pt1 | contig 10911 bp, 11 predicted proteins | sample CryBogCBH12Aug09_FD_184625 | JGI IMG/M metagenome (GOLD analysis project Ga0208389, IMG submission 184625) | Freshwater microbial communities from Crystal Bog, Wisconsin, USA - CBH12Aug09 (SPAdes) (version 2) | ecosystem: Environmental > Aquatic > Freshwater > Lake | place: Crystal Bog... | reverse complement strand
AGAAAAAACCTGCCAGCGAGAACAGGCGAACACTTGAAAACTTCATTTCATTTTCCCCGTCGCAATTTTCTTCGCCATGTTATTCAAGCCGATGACAAGTTGTTTCGCTTCTTCATGCGACGCGTCGGACGTGAACGCCAGCAAGCCGTTGCGGACACGTTGCGTGATGAGTGGCGCGGCAAGCCAGCGACTGTTCGTCGTCTCATCGCTCCATTGACCAAAGATGGCAAAGTGTTTTCCCTGATATGCCGCCGTGTATTGTTCGTAGGACAACGTGCCCATTTCGTCGAATTGGATTTGCACCGCGTAGCCGACGGGTGAATCCAGCAGCGTCGCCTTCAGAATATTCGCCTCGGTCAACGCCGGTTCCGTGTTGATCGTCACCAAAACCGGATTCGAGCGGATGACGGAAATCGTTTCGCCGGAGCCGGGCAACTGCGCGCGGTTCTCGACGTGGATACGCAAGGAAGACAGATGTTTGTCACCCGTGTCTTTCTTGTCCGACTTGCAACTGCAGACCGCCGCCAGCAGGGCGGTCAAGCCCAGCAGCAAATAAAGATTGAAACTGCGCGCGTAAAAATTCATAGTGGCGACCACAAAATCGCAACCAACAAAAAAAAGTAAAGACGATATGGGACAACAACTCAATAAAACCGAACACAAGAAACGCCGCAAAGCTTACATCAAACGCAAAAAGGCCACCATCAAGGCCAAAATCGCTGCGAAGAAAAAGTAATCGGCGTTTTGCTAACGACTTGAAGGCCGTCTCCGGACGGCCTTTTTTATTTTCCCCGCTCAAGCCGCCACGCGCGGCACGCTGGTCGTGTAGAGCAACTGACCTTTGTCATCAATCATCCGCACGTCCAGTTTTTCCGCCGTCAAAGCCAGCGCGGTGAAGCCCGAACAGCCCTTGGCAAACTTGGTGCGCGTCGTCATCTGCGGTTCCCGCACTTTCGAGCCCGCCCCGGAGCAGAACATATTCAGGACATGTGATGTGCCCGTCTGCAAATGTTGCAGGTCATGATCGTGGCCGTTGAACCACGCCTGCACTTTATATTTTTCCAACAGCGGCAGAACGTGTTTAATCAGGAACGGCGTGTCGCCGTGTGTGCCGCCGGAATAAATCGGATGATGACCGACGACAATCTTCCACGGCGCGGTAGAGGCAGCCAACGCGCTTTCCAGCCACGCAATCTGTTTGCTCGTATCCTGCCCATGCAGATGGAACAGGGGAACCGCCAGATCGTCATTGCCCTTCATCGGCGTCGTATCCAGATAGAAAAACTCCACCGTGTTCTTTGCATCAATGTTTTCCGTGCGTGTAAAATAGCGCGCCGGCATGTTCCAGCGCGAACTGACTTTGCTGTAAGCGATTTGCGCCTCACAGTTGCCGTGATAATCATGATTGCCCAAGATGACGTGCCACGGCACTTGCAATGACGGCGCGGCGTAAACTTTTTCAAACGAAGTCTGCCACTGCTTATCCGTCACGGATTCCACCCCGTTCTCATAAAAATTATCGCCAGCGGAGATAATGAACTTCGCCTTGCTGGCGGCTGCGGTTATCGCCATCTGCGCCGCGACATCGAGTTGATCTTTTTCGCCATTGCGCCCCCAATCGCCAAAGATGATGAAGTTCAGCGCATCCGTTGGCGCGTCCGCCGCAAACAACTGACGCGGCAGGAGCGAGCCCACCACCGACGCCTGCGCGGTGGCCACGAACAACGTGCGAACAAATTGACGACGAGTTTGTTTCATCATGGTGCGGACAAATTACACCTCCATCTGGCGGCTCAAAACAAAATTCGCGGTGACAAAATGGTGACGACCGCGCCGGTGATGCAGGGAATTTTCCGCCAGCATTTCCACTTGAGTTCAGCCGCCAAGCTGCTTTAGTGGTCGCTGCATGAATAAAGCTGAAATCGCCGCGGTCCTGCGCACCGAAGTCGGAGAACTCGAAGTTCTCATCAAAAAGCTGCAGACGCGCCTCGAACGTTCCAAACGACTCGTCCTGGATATCGAAGAAGAACTCGCGCCGCCGACGCCGAAGACCGAAGCTGACAGTAATTTCCGCAAAGTCATTGATTCCGTCTTTGGTGAAAAGCCGAAGTCCCGTAAACGCTGAACTGCCAGTAAAACTCCGGGTGGACAGGATTGACCGTTTCCCCGCAACCGTTATCATTTTACCGTGCTCAACTATTTTTACATCGTCGCCGTTTTGGTTTGCATCGTCTGTATCAGTTATCTGTTGCAAACCTCGGTGGAAAAAGAGGAGTTTTTTCTGACGCGCAATCTCGCGCGTTGGTTATTCCCGAACTTGGGTCGCCTCGACCGCAACCGGCGGCTGGATTATATTGCTGGCGTTTTGCTGGCCGTCTTTGCCATCTCCGCCCTCGTCGCCTTTTTGATCAATCACTTCGGGCGGCGGTAAAATTCTCCGGGCGGTTTTTTATTTCCGTGGCTTCCGTTGCTTGGCGTTCGCTGCCAATTGAATGGCCTTGCGCGCCCACAGCGTGAGTTCGTGCGGTTGCTCCAGCACGTCCGGCGGCACTTCGTGATACGCCATCGTCATGGTCTTGCCCTTCATCTCGTAAGTGAAAGCGTCCATGCCGCGTGCCGTGTAATCCGCCGCGCTCAGCGCATCCGTTTTGAAGAACAACCGGCCCTCATCCAGAATCCCGAAGAAATGATCGCCCGAATAAATGCCGTGCGCGCCGAACATCGCCTTCGCCCGCACATCCGGCAACGCGCTCAACTGGTCGAGCACAAATTCTTTGAACGAGTCGTCGGACATTATTTATTTGATACCTATTGATGAGGGTGAATAAAATTTAAAACCTATTATCGGAGTTCATCTACTTGGCATACTCTCCCTTATGTAGTGCAGATGGGTATTTAAATAACGGCTTAAGGTCGCTCTTTGTTTTATCAATGGGTAGCCTTCCGAAGAACACTATTTTCTCTCCGAGTATCAAATATCGGTCGCCGACTGCAAAATATCCCTTAACAGCGATTCTGTTCGGTCGAAGATAAATTACTTGAAACATTGGATTATAGTCTTCATCCACAAATTCCAGAGCATTCGATGAATAGTTCAAATCCCATTTCCATGGCAAATCATCCGGATACGCCGCTGCACCATAAATCTTGGTCACAAAAATACCGTGTGTGGTCATGAGATTTGTCCCATCTATAGGGACGGATGCGACAATATAAAAACGATTATTAATAAGACTCACACCAATTGGAATTTGGTTTGTAGAACCGGGCATTAGACCAAGATAATAAGTAGGCTTCCCGTTCGTGCTAACATCACTTTCAATCCCAAGCGCTGGTTCACCCGCAGTAAATCCCCATGGGGGCATTTGGCCGCACTCCAATGTTCCAAGGCTGTTTTGATCGTTTCCTAGATCTGGAGGTTGCCATTTTGCATCCGCTACGCTGGGGATATTCGTTGGTATGAAAAGATTGCAAATCTTTTCTAGAGCGTCGGTGAAGTCAGCCAGAGCAATAATTATTATCCCAATAATCAGCACAATCGAAATCCATTTGTGGTTTTGACACCACCGAATGAACTTCTCTACTTTTGTAATTCTTTCGCCCATGTGTCTTTCAACGTGATGGTGCGGTTGAAAATCAATTTAGATTTGTTGCCGCTGTCTTTATCCAGTGCAAAGTAGGCGAGGCGCTCAAATTGGTAGCGCTGCTCCGCACGGGCATCTTTCAATGACGGTTCCAGTTTGGCGGTCAGCACTTCGAGCGAGTGCGGATTGAGGTGTTGCCGGAAATCGCCATCGGCATCCGGCTCCGGCACGGTGAACAGCCGGTCGTAAAGCCGCACTTCGGCATCCACGGCATGCGCCGCGCTCACCCAATGGATGGTGCCTTTGACTTTGCGCGCAGAAGTCGCGCCGCCACTCTTGCTGTCGAGGTCGGCCGTGCAGCGCAGTTCGGTGATGTTGCCGCTGGCGTCTTTTACCACTTCGTCGCACTTGATGATGTAAGCGTATTTCAACCGCACTTCGCCACCGGGTTTGAGACGAAAGAACTTCGGCGGCGGAATCTCCTGAAAATCGTCGCGTTCAATGAACAATTCGCGGCTGAACGGAATCTTCCGTTTGCCGGCGGTCTCGTCTTCGGGATTGTTGACGGCGTCGAGTTCTTCCACGTGGCCGGCGGAAACATTGGTGATGATGACTTTGATGGGGCGCAACACGGCGAGACGGCGAAGTGAACGTTTGTTCAAATCTTCGCGGATGGCGTGTTCCAAAACGGAAACGTCGGTGACGCCGTTGTATTTGGTGATGCCGATGTTATAAGCGAAGTTGCGCAAGGCTTCGGGTGTGACGCCGCGCCGACGGATGCCGCTGATGGTGGGCATGCGGGGATCGTCCCAGCCGGTCACGAGTTTTTCTTCGACGAGCTGCATGAGCTTGCGTTTGCTCATGACGGTGTAGCCGAGCGAGAGGCGGGCAAATTCGTATTGATGCGGCAGCGTCCGGGGCAGATCAAGATGTTCCAAAATCCAATCGTAAAGCGGACGATGCACCTCAAATTCCAACGTGCAGATGCTGTGCGTGATGCCTTCCAGATAATCGCTCAAACAATGCGCGAAATCATACATCGGATAGATGCACCACTTATTGCCGGTCTGATGATGCTCGGCGCGTTTGATGCGGTAGAGCAGGGGATCGCGCAGCCAGATGTTCGGCGCATCGACGATGATTTTCGCGCGCAACACGCGGGAGCCGTCGGGGAATTCACCGGCTTTCATGCGCGTGAACAAATCTAAATTTTCCTCCACGCTGCGGTCGCGGAACGGCGAGCTTTTGCCCGCACGACGATATTCATCCGTCTGATCCGGCGTCAAATCGCAGACGAAGGCTTTGCCTTTTTTGATGAGCGCGATGGCGAATTCGTAAATCTGGTCGAAGTAATCGCTCGCGTAAAACGGCGCTTTGGCGGGCGTGAGGCCGAGTTCTTTTTCCGCCCAGCCGCCGATGAGCCAATTCACATCGGCCTGAATGCTTTCAACGTATTCGATGTCTTCCTTCGCGGGATTCGTGTCGTCCATCCGCAAATTGCAGATACCACCAAACTCGTGCGCGATGCCGAAGTTGAGGCAGATGCTTTTGGCGTGACCGATGTGGAGATAGCCATTGGGTTCCGGCGGAAAGCGCGTGTGAATCTGCGGATATTTATTTTCCACTACGTGTGCGGCCACGATGTCGCGGATGAAATCGCTTGGTGCGGGCGCAGGGGTTTCAGTTTGAGGCATGGCCATAAAAGTGGCGGCCAGCTTACAAATTTCACTGTGTTTATGGAATAAAAATGCGCGGCGAAAGTGGAAACCATAAACCACTCCCGCCGTGCTGGAGGAAAAATGAAATTTAACTTACGGCGAATACGCGCGGTAAAACCGGCTCGGATACGCCACCGCGTTAGAATCTACCAACGAAACAATTCCGGCGGTGTCCGCGATATTCGTGGATATCGGCGTCCAGTGCGTCAAATCCGCCGAAGCTTCGATGACGTAAGTTTGTCCCGCGACTCCGGAAAGTTGCGCGGTGACGATGCCATTCACAAATGACGGCGCAAGCGACAATTTGCTCGGCGGCGGTGGCGTGGTCACGACGACAATCGTCTGCGTCAAACTGTTCGTGCTAGGACTGAAATTGCCAGTGGGATCGGAATACTCGGCGGTGATGACGGAGTTATTCTGACCAAGGCTCGCGGCCACCACCGTCATGTTTGCGGCACCGCTGGCAACCGAGATTGCGTTACCAAGTTTGTTGGTGCCATTGCTCTTGAACTGAATCAAGCCCGTCGGCGGCAACACGGACGTGGCGAGCGGCTTGACCTGCGCAGCGAACGTGATGTTGTCATTCGTGCGCGCGGGGTTCAGCGTCGTAGAAATTAGCGCGGAGGTGCTCGCCGGAGTAATCGTCAGAATTCCGTTGGTGAAAACAAATTTGTAATTCACCGAAACCAGTGAGCCTTTGCTAATCGTAATCGGAAAAGTGCCGACGTTGCTGTTGGTCTTCTCCGTCGTCGTGAGAGCAGGGGAACCAAGCACGTCGCTGTTCGTCAAACTTTCGCCGACAATAAAACCAGCAAACGTTGTGGTCAAAATCGGATTCGTCACGCCGTAAGGCCGCGAGAGATTGTCGGCGATCACGCTCAATGTAGCGGCGGTGATATTCGCAGCCGCCGTCGTGTTTGTCGCGGATAAGCTGTAATTGCCCGAATCATTGCCCGTCATGGCGAGGCCGGAAACATTGATTAAAATATTCGTCGCAACATTCTTGTTCGTGAACGTGGCGTTCGAATAACTGTTCGTCAGCAAGTCACCAGTCGCACGGTTGTCTGTGAGCGTCACGGTTGCCGCCGTTGTGCCGTCGTAAATTTTATTCACGCCTTTCGCGGTGATGACGAGCGTGCGCGGCGTGATGTTCGCGGTCGCGGTCGGCTGCGTCAAAGCGTAGTTGTTTGAACTCACGCCGCCGAGCGTCAATCCGGAAATGGTCACAGTCTTATTCGTGCCGATAACCTTACTGGCGAACACGCCTTTGGCCGCGGCTGTGTTCAGCGTCACGGTGTCGCCCGAGAAAATAGTGATGAGCGTGGCGTTGCTGAAATTCAAAGTAGCCGTGGTCGTTGCGTCGTAAATTTTATTGTTCGCTACGACGCCGGAAACGGCAAGCGCTGCTTTGGTGATGTTGGCTGCCGCCGTGGTATTGGTCGCCGTCAAAACGTAGTTGGTCGAATCATTGCCAGCGATGGCGAGGCCGGAAACATTGATGGTAATTGCCGTGCCGACGTTCTTATTCGTGAACGCAGCAGACGTGTAGCTGTCTGTCACCGCGTCGCCGGCAACGTGGTTATCCGTGAGCGTGACGGAGGCATTCGTCGTCCCGTCGTAAATCTTGTTCACGCCTTTTGCGGTGATGGTGAGGCTGCGTGCGGTGATGTTTGCCGTCGTTGTGATGGGCGACGTCAGGTTGTAATTACTTGCATTCGTCCCGGCGAGAGTGAGTCCGGAAACTGAAACTGTTTTGCCACTGCCAATCGCCTTGCTGGCGAAAGTTCCTTTGGCGCTGGCGGAATTCAATGTAACTGCGTCGCTAGCCAAAATCGGAGCGAGCGTTGCGTTGCTGAAACTCAAAGTCGCCGTGGTTGTGGCGTCGTAAATCTTGTTGCTGGCAATGATGCCGGAAACTGTGAGCGCCGCCGGCGTGATGTTCGCCGAAGCCGTTGCGGTGAGGTTGCTCAAAGTATAATTCCCCGCATCTGCGCCGGTGATGGCAAGACCGGAAACATTAATGATAATCGCTGTGCCAACGTTTTTATTGGTGAACGCCGCGCCGGTGTAACTGTTCGTAAAATTGTCACCGGTCAAGCGGTTGTCGGTGAGTGTGGCGGTCGCGCTCGTTGTTCCGTCATAAATTTTATTTACGCCTTTTGCGCTGATGATGAGCGCGCGTGCAGTGATATTCGCGGTCGCAGTGGGTTGCGTGATGGAATAATTTCCTGCGCTTGAACCCGCCGGAGCGAGGCCAGTCACGGAAACGGTTTTGCTCGTGCCGACAATTTTATTTGCGAATGTGCCTTTGGCTGATCCGCTGCTCAATGTAACCACGTCGCCGGAAACAATTGTGGCGAGGACGGCGTTGCTGAAATTCAAAGTGGCATTGGTGGTGCCGTCATAAATTTTATTGTTCGCCACGACGCCAGAAACCGTCAATGCCAGCTTTCCGGTTGTGAGCGAAAGATTGCTGGAAGTGCTGGTGGAAAAATTGGAGTCGCCAACATACACGGCGGTGATGGTGTGGTTGACCGTCGCGGCGGAAATGCGGTTGGTGGTAAAGCTCGCGCTGCCGGAAGTGTTCAGCGTCGCTGTGCCGAGTGTGGCTGTTCCGTCCTTGAAAGTGATTGTGCCAGTCGCCGTGCCGCTGGCGGGTGTTGCGACGCCAACGGTTGCGGTGAAGGTGATGTTTTGGCCGTAAGTCAGAAAATTAGTCGAAGCTGTGACTGACGTGACGGTGCTACCTTTGCTGACAATGAACGCGCTGCTGGCGACGTTTTTTAATCCGCTGGCCGAAGCCGTCAATACATCGCCGTTGTTGGCGAGCATGATTTTCAAATTGGTGAAAGCTGCTTTACCGCTCGCGTCCGTGGTCAAATTGGTTGTGCCAGTCAAACCTGTTTTGTTCAAGGTGAGTGTAATCGCAACACCGCTTTGCGCGACGTTCGTGCCGTTTTTGTCCACCAGTTGCAAAACGACATTGGTGATGCTTGCACCGACGACGGTGCTCGCCGGTTGCGCGGTGAAAATGAGTTGGCTAGCCGTGGTCGCACCAAGAATAGAAAAGCTGTTCATCAAAATTGTGATGAACATTGCTACCGCCCGTTTGGGCGCTGAATTTACGGGTTTCATTTGTTACTTCTGACTAAAAACTTCGTTCGGTTTACAGAACGAACACCTTGGCTAAGCAACTGTTAAGCCAGCCTTTGCAATAGTGGAAAATACCTTTTTTATGGTATTGGCAGTGGGAAAGCCGTCTTGCTGTCGTTTTATGTGACAGAGAGTGTCCAATAAGCCGGACTCGGAGCGAAAAAAACGATAAAGGGGAAAATGGGAGCGAACCGGCGACTTACGCCTCACTGACGAGCGGCGAAAATTGTCGAGTCTCTGGATCGTAGGCAAACAGTTCCGCCGTAGCGATTTTGAAGAACCAACCATGTAAGCGCAGCGAACCGTCCATCAGCCGTTCCTGCACGCAGGAGTAACTGTGTAAATTATCGAGACCGAACAAGACGTTTTCCTCGGCGGCGGCAGTTTCGCGCTCGCTGGCGTCGTGCAGATGGGCGTAATCTTTATTCAACGTCTCCAGCACCGGCGCGGCGAGATTCAGCCAATCACGTAAATGCGGAGTGGAATTACTCGCGGGATTTTTGCCGAGAATCGCGGATATTGCGCCGCATTGCGAATGACCGCAGATGACAATGTCGTTCACGCGCAATGTCTCGACGGCGAACTCAATGGCGGCAGCGGTGGAATTTGTATCGCCCCGCACATTCGCGGGCGGAACGATGTTCCCGACGTTTTTGACAACGAATAAATCGCCCGGCTTGCTTTGCGTGATGAGTTCCGCCAGCACGCGCGAATCCGAGCAGGTGATGAACAGCGTGTGTGGATTCTGCCCTTCCTGCGACAGCTTGCGAAAAAGCTTCCGGTAGTTTCCAAACTGGTCGGTCTGGAATTTATGGACGCCTTCAATAAGCCGTTGCATGGAGAATTATATTATTGTGCGAGCGTTTTATTCTTGGCGCGTGATTCTTCCATCAGCCGCACCTTGAATTTTTTGAATTCCTCCTGCAACCGCGTGTCACCGGTGGCGATAATTTGCGCCGCGAGAATTCCCGCGTTGCGCGCGCCGTTGATGGCGACCGTGGCGACCGGCACGCCCGGCGGCATCTGCACCATCGAGAGCAGCGAATCGAGTCCATCCGTAGATTTTCCCAAAATCGGCACGCCAATCACCGGCAACGTCGTGAACGCCGCCGTGACACCCGCGAGGTGCGCCGCGCCGCCCGCGCCGCAAATAAAAACTTTGATGCCGCGCGCCGGAGCGCCGGAAACGTATTCTTCCAGTCCGTGCGGGTCTCGGTGGGCAGAAATCACTTTAGCTTCGGACGCGATGCCAAATTCTTTCAGCGCTTCGGCGGCCAACTTCATAGTCGGCCAATCCGAATCGCTGCCCATTAAAATACCAACTTGTGGTGTGTTCGTGTTTGCACTCATCGCCAAAATTATAGCAACAGCACCGCTAAATGTCATCATTCCAAAATTTTCTCATTTCCTTTTCTCTGGTGCTGGCGGATAAGATGGATTCGTGAACCGCTGGCACAAAATCTCTGAGTTCCTCGCGCTGCGGCGCAATACCTCGCTGCTGCTCGTCGCGCTTGTGCTCGCGGGCACGGGCGAAAAGCTCTGGCTCGGTTTTGCACCTAAATATATTGAAGTGCTGGCTCATGGCGTCCTCTCGGCGGCACAAATCATTTTAGTCATCGGCATCTTCGATGCGCTGCAAACTTTTCTTGGCGCAATCTATGCCTATCCCGGCGGCTGGCTGACCGATCATTGGGGACAAAGAAAATCGCTGCTCTTGTTCAGCCTGATTTCCATCGCCGGTTACATTTTAGTTTTGGTCTGGCAAAACTGGCTCGCGCTGGTGCTCGGCTCATTTCTGTTTCTCGCGTGGAGTGCGCTGTCATTGCCCGCGACGCTTTCCGTCATCGCCACGACGCTGAAAAGTAACCGCCACACGATGGGCGTCGGCGTGCAATCCATGATCCGCCGCGTGCCGATGATGTTCGGACCGCTCATCGGTGGCTGGTTGCTCACGCGCTACGGCTGGACGGACGGCGTGCGCTATGCGCTGGCGCTCTGCATCGGAATGAGTTTGCTGACGCTCGCGTTTCAGTGGTTCATGTTCGAGCCAGGCGGCCAAGCTGCCGCTAGCCAAAACACAAATTCTTCCGTGCCGACAATTTCATTTCTCAGCGTCGTCAAAACTTTCACGCCCGCGCTCCGTGAATTGCTCGTGAGCGACATCCTCATCCGCTTCTGCGAACGCATTCCGTATGCGTTCATTATTTTGTGGGCAATGGATCATGGCGGCTTGTCGCCGCAGCAATATGGTTATCTCATCACCTTCGAAATGGTCACGGCGATGCTCTGCTACATTCCTGTCGCGCATCTGGCGGACAAATACGGCCGCCGTCCGTTCGTGCTCGTGACGTTCGTTTTCTTCACGCTGTTTCCGGTGACGCTGCTGTGGGCGCATGATTTCCGTTGGTTGGCGCTGGCATTCGTCGTGCGCGGGCTGAAGGAATTCGGTGAACCCG
>Ga0208389_1001195_pt1 | contig 10913 bp, 8 predicted proteins | sample CryBogCBH12Aug09_FD_184625 | JGI IMG/M metagenome (GOLD analysis project Ga0208389, IMG submission 184625) | Freshwater microbial communities from Crystal Bog, Wisconsin, USA - CBH12Aug09 (SPAdes) (version 2) | ecosystem: Environmental > Aquatic > Freshwater > Lake | place: Crystal Bog... | reverse complement strand
GAACATTTAGCGGCTCTATCTGCCCACCTGGATGGAAATAAGCGGAGCTAATTAAGCGCTCGGTGGCTTCATTCCAATAGAGATGGGCTTGCTGGTCTCGGCAAAGAAGTCATTTCCTTTGTCGTCGACGACGATGAATGCAGGGAAGTCTTCGACTTCGATCTTCCAGACCGCTTCCATGCCGAGCTCTTCGTAATCCAAGACTTCTACCTTTTTGATGCAATCTTGCGCCAAGCGAGCCGCTGGGCCTCCGATGGATCCCAGATAAAAACCGCCGTTCTTCTTGCAGGCATCGGTGACCGCCTTCGAGCGATTGCCCTTGGCCAACATAATCATCGATCCGCCCGCACTTTGAAGCTGCTCCACGTATGAATCCATGCGGCCAGCTGTTGTGGGGCCAAATGAACCAGAGGCATAACCTTCGGGAGTCTTCGCGGGGCCTGCGTAATAAACCGCGTAATTCTTGAGGTAATCCGGTAGTGGCTTGCCCGTGTCTAACAAGTCGCGGAACTTTGCGTGCGCGATATCGCGCGCGACAACCAGCGTTCCGGTCAGTGAAAGCCGTGTCTTCACCGGATGTTGTGACAGCACCTTGAGAATTTCTGGCATCGGTTGATTCAAATCAATCTTCACCACGCCACCAGCAGATTCGATGGTGTGTTCGGTGGTGATGTCTGGCAAGAAACGAGCGGGGTCGGTCTCTAACTTCTCGAGGAAGACACCGTCCTTAGTGATCTTCGCCTTGGCTTGACGATCGGCAGAACACGAGACCGCGATTGCAATCGGCAACGATGCGCCGTGACGAGGGAGACGAACAACGCGAACGTCGTGGCAGAAATACTTACCGCCGAATTGCGCGCCGATACCCAAGGTCTGCGTGAGCGCAAAGACTTCTTTCTCCAGTTCGAGATCACGGAAACCGTGGCCGGTTGCGGCATCGCCCGATGTTGGAAGGTTATCTAAGTAGTGCGTGGAGGCAAGCTTGGCGGTCTTGACGGTCGCTTCTGCGCTGGTTCCACCGATAACGATTGCTAAGTGATACGGCGGGCAGGCCGCGGTGCCGAGCGAGCGGAGCTTGTCGTCCAACCAGGCGATGAATGACTTGGGATTTAAAATCGCCTTGGTCTCTTGATACAAGAATGACTTATTGGCGCTGCCACCACCCTTGGCGATGAATAAGAAGTTGTACTCATCCGCGTGGTCGTAATCCGAATAAATCTCTACCTGCGCCGGCAAATTGTTACCGGTGTTCTTCTCGTCCCACGTGGTCACGGGCGCCATCTGCGAGTACCGCAGATTGAGCGATGTAAACGCGTCATACACACCACGTGAAATCGACTCCTCATCCTTTGCGGATGTGAGAACTCGTTGGCCCTTCTTGCCCATAATCAAAGCGGTGCCGGTGTCCTGGCACATCGGCAGGATTCCACCCGCGGCGATATTGGCATTTTTCAATAGATCCAGCGCAACGAAGCGATCGTTAGGCGATGCATCCGGATCATCCAGAATTTTGGCGAGCTGTTGTAGATGCTCGGTCCGCAAATAATGTTGGATATCGTGAATCGCTTCTGCCGTTAAATTTTCAATCGCAGCGGGGGAGACCTTTAGGAATTCTTGACCGTCGACCTCAAATGTGGAGACGCCTTCATTTGAAACTAGGCGATACTCGGTGGTGTCTTCGCCGAGCGGAAGAATGTCTTTGTAGTTAAAGGTTGGCATGGGCTTTCGCTATTCCGTTGGTCGAATCGCGTCGAGCTTTGCTTTTGCGCCGTCTAACCAATCCTGACAAATCTTTGCGAGTGCTTCGCCCTTCTCCCATAACGCGAGAGATTCTTCGAGCGTTGCTTGACCGCCTTCGAGCTTGGAAACAATCTCGGCTAGCTGGTCACGCGCTTCTTCGTAGGACAACTTTTTTGCTTCGGCCATGGCCTCAATCTACTCCGACTAGTCGGCGGTGACGCGGGCTTCGCCCTTGGCCAAGCGCACGCGTAGGTGCTCGCCAGTAGTGATTTCGCTCGCAGATCGAAGAACCGCACCGTCGCTCTTTTGGACGACCGCGTATCCGCGATCCAACGTCGCTTGTGGTGAGAGCGTGCGAATGCTGGTCGCGAGTTGCGCAATATCTTCGCGCCCCAACGCAATCAAATGCCCCATGCTCTGCAGCGCCTTGCCGCGCAAGTTTTGCAGCGCATCGAATCGCGTGGTGACCATGGTGTGCGGCGCTTTAAAGACGGGGCGGTCCATGTATGCAGCGATCTTCGCGCGCTCGAATTCAAATCGATTGTGGAGATGGCGATAACTGCGCTCGCGCAATAACGAAATCTTCTGAAGCTCTTCCTGCATATCAGGCACGACGCGCTTGCCGGCATCGGTCGGTGTGGATGCGCGCCAATCGGCGACTAAATCCAATAGTGGTGAATCTTTTTCGTGACCGATGGCGCTGACAATCGGCGTCTGACAATCCGCGACCAGACGCAACAACGACTCATCAGAAAAGGGCAATAAATCTTCGAACGAGCCGCCACCGCGGGTAATCACGATGACATCGACGTCTGGGTTCGCGTCGAGTTCGCGCAACGCTTGTGACACTTCAACCACCGCAGCCGATCCCTGAACCGCGACCTCGCGAATCTCAAAGTTGACCGAGGGCCAACGGCGAGTGGCATTAGCAACAACATCTTTCTCGGCGTCACTGTTGCGCCCACAAATTAATCCGATGGACTTTGGCAGGAAGGGCAGCTCTTTTTTGCGTTCGTCATCGAAGAGGCCCTCGTTCGCCAATTGAGTCTTGAGCGCTTCGAGTCGTGCGAGTAATTCACCAATACCGACTTGGCGAATCTCTTTGACGTTGAACGAGAGGGAGCCATTCTTCGCGTACCACGAGACCTTGGAATGCATCACCACGCGTGCGTTTTGAGGAAGTGGTTCAACGGCACTGAGGACCGATTTGTGACACATGATGGAGATGCTCATATCGGCACTCGTGTCGCGCAATTTCATGAAGACCATTTGTGCGCCGGGTCGAACCGTTACTTCCGAGAGTTCGCCTTCGATCCAGACTGGGCCCAATCGACCGAGATAATCACCGATTGCCTCAGAGATCACTCGGACCGGGACGGGTGATTCACTGCTGGTTTCGAGCATAAATTGATAGTAATCCACGGGGCCATAGAATGAGCACATGACAACAGGCAAGCGCGTTCTACTCGCCGCCCCTCGGGGATATTGCGCAGGCGTGGACCGCGCGGTTGTGACTGTCGAGAAGACGCTCGAGCTATATGGCGCACCGGTCTATGTCCGCAAGCAGATTGTCCATAACAAGCACGTCGTTGCATCGCTAGAAGCGCGCGGTGTGATTTTTGTAAATGAGACCGACGAGGTTCCCGAAGGTGCAACCGTTGTCTTTTCCGCGCACGGTGTTTCACCGATGGTGCACCAGGTCGCCGCGGAACGTAATCTAAGAACAATCGACGCTACCTGCCCGTTGGTAACCAAGGTTCACCACGAGGTGAAGCGATTTGCCGAGGATGATTACGACATTCTCCTTGTGGGCCACGCTGGGCATGAAGAGGTGGAAGGCACCGCCGGCGAGGCTCCCGACAACGTGATCTTGGTCGAGCACATATCTGACATTCCTAACATTAAAGTCCGCGATGAGAACAAGGTTGCTTGGTTGTCGCAAACAACGCTGAGTGTTGATGAGGCAATGTCGATTGTCGCCGCGTTGCGCGAGCGTTTTCCGGCCCTCATGGATCCACCGAGCGATGACATTTGCTATGCCACCCAAAATCGCCAGACCGTTATTAAGCAGATTGCGCCAAAGTTAGATTTGGTCCTGGTTGTCGGATCAACCAACTCCTCGAACTCGGTTCGTTTGGTCGAAGTAGCGTTGGAGTACGGCGCGAAGGCGGGTTATTTGATCGATTACGCGTCTGAGGCCAAAGAAGAATGGCTCGAGGGCGTCACGACTGTCGGAGTATCTAGCGGTGCATCGGTCCCTGAGTTGTTGGTTACAGACCTGTTGAAGTGGCTGGCCGATCGTGGATTTGGCGATGTCGAAACTGTGACTGCAATGGAAGAGACTTTGTTGTTCGCTCTGCCACCCGAGCTTCGTAAAGAATTAAAGGCAGCGGGTAAGGCTTAGTCCTTCGCTTTATTGACCGCGCTTGTTGGTGAAGTGAACGCCCCAGCTAAAGATCGAACCAATCAATAAATACGGCGCCATTTTCGCCAGACTCTTTACGACCGCTGTTCCGAAGAGCGAAATATGCAAGCCGGTGTGGCCAACCAGCGGCATCAAAACAATCGTGGAAATAAAGAAGGCAATCGGCGGATTAACGGCGGTAGCGAGCGAAGTGCCCGGACGACCGAGATAGAAACCGATGAAATAGGCGAGCAATAGCGCAAGGCCGGTAATTATTGCGGCCGCTGGTGTGACGCCGATTTTTTTGTTGATCAAGATATCGAGCGCCTCAAAGATAAAAATTACTAATGATTGCAGGACAACAACGCCAGGAACTGTAAGACCAGCGCCTTTAATTGGCTTGGGCGGTAGCTTCTCGGTGATTACGCTCATTAGTCGTTCTGCTCCTCATCGTCATCAAGCTGGTCTAGCTCTTCCAATTCTAATTCTTTTGCGGAGTCACTGCCGGCAATCGCTCGAACTTCGGAATCAATCTCATTCGGTGCTGAGAGTTTGGTGGGGGAAGGAACGCCTAGCCCCACCATCTTGCGAGCGGGTCGCAACATATGTGTCTCGGCGCTGCCGACTAAATCGTTAAATGCGCGCTCCGCGCTCTTGATGCGATCACCGAGCGTGGCGATCTTTGCGTGGACCTTACCGATGCGCTGCAAGAGTTCGCTCGCGAGTTCGGTAATGGTGGAGGCGTTCTTTGCCATATCGGATTGGTTAAAGACATGGGCGACCGTTCGGAGTAAAGCCATCATCGTGGTTGGGGTCGCGATGGTCACACCTTGTGCAAACGCCTTATTGAGAAGGTTGCCATCGACCTCCAGCGCCTCGGCCAAAATGGATTCAAAGGGCGCAAAGAGGACGACGTAATCGGGTGACGCCGAAGAATTTTGATATCCGCGTGAAGCGAGCGCGTTCACGTGACCCAGCAAATCCTTTGCGTGGGCCTGCATCAAATCGCGACGAAGGTCTGGATCCTTTTCGGCAATAGCTTCAAGAAAACGCTCAAATGGAAACTTCGAGTCGATGAAAATTTCGCTGCCGCCCGGAATCGCAATTTTAATATCGGGCTTGGAGATGCGCGAATCAGTATTTCGGTAATCCTGCTTAAAGAAGTGCACGCCTTCAATCAGGCCGGATGACTCCAACAACATTTCGAGTTGGGCTTCTCCGTATTTACCGCGCGATTGCGAATTAGAGAGCGCGCCAGCGAGTTTTGTTGTTTCGCGCAATAAGGTCTCGTTACCGACCTTCATATTTTCGATCTGCGCGCGAAGGGTTGCTTCGGCTTGAGCACGCGCGACTTCGGCGGCTTGCGTCTTTTCGGTCAGAGTGGCCAACGAGGTCGTCACCGCTTTGAGGTTCTCATCCAAGCGTGCCTTCTCGAGATCGGGGGCGACCGGTAGAGGCTTCTTAACGCGCTTTCCGAGGAGGAATCCAATGGCCAGACCCACAATAAGTGCCAAAAGTGATGCAAAAAGCAGCGCAGCGGTGTTGTTCATGCGCCTATGGTGGCAGGGAGTACTGACAAAGCACCGTAGGCTCTACTCCTCGTGAGCCTATCTATCGGAATCGTCGGACTGCCCAATGTGGGAAAGTCGACCCTTTTTAATGCTCTGACCAAGAACAACGTCTTGGCCGCCAACTATCCCTTCGCCACCATCGAGCCGAACGTCGGCGTCGTGGGCGTGCCGGATGCTCGATTGGCAAAGCTCGCTGAAATTTTCGGCTCGGAAAAGATCCTGCCCGCCTCTGTCTCGTTCGTGGATATCGCCGGGATCGTCAAGGGCGCTTCGGAAGGCGCCGGGTTAGGCAATAAATTTTTGGCCAATATTCGTGAGACCGATGCAATTTGTCAGGTCGTACGAGTCTTCACCGATGAGAACGTCACGCGCGAGGGCGAGCGAACCGCGGCCTTCGTCGATCCAGCATCGGATATCGAAGTAATTAGTACCGAATTGGCGCTCGCAGATTTGCAGACCATCGAGAAGGCGCTGCCTCGACTCGAAAAGGAAGCGCGCACAAATAAAGAAAAGGCGCCGATTATCGAAGCGGTGAAGGAAGCCCAAGCCGTCTTGAACGAGGGCAAGTTGCTGACTGGTTCGAAGGTTAACCTGGCTGCTATCGCCGAATTGCAATTGATGACGACCAAGCCATTCCTTTATGTATTCAACGTCGACGCATCTGAATTGAATGACCAAGCGCTGCGCGCAAAGTTGCAGGCGTTGGTTGCGCCAGCACAAGCAATCTTCTTGGACGCAAAGACTGAAGCAGAACTCGCGGAGTTGGATGACGCGGACGCAATGGAGTTATTGAAAGAGATTGGTATCGAAGAGCCCGGACTTACAACGTTGGCTCGAGTTGGTTTTGAGACTTTAGGATTACAGACGTATCTCACCGCCGGTCCGAAAGAGGCGCGCGCGTGGACGATTCATAAGGGAGATACCGCCCCAATGGCGGCAGGTGTGATTCACACCGATTTCCAAAAAGGTTTCATCAAGGCCGAAATTGTGGCATTTGATGATTTGGTAGAAGCAGGTTCAATGACAGAAGCCCGTGCTCGCGGCAAAGTCCGCATGGAAGGTAAAGAGTACGTAATGGCTGATGGTGATGTAGTGGAATTTAGGTTCAACGTATGACAAGCAAAATAAAGTATGAGAAGAGCCCGTACATAACTGGCGAACTAAAGAAGCGCGACGAGTTGCGCAACGTGGCGATTATTGCCCACGTTGACCACGGCAAGACCACACTGGTCGATGCCATGTTGACTCAGTCCGGCGCATTTTCTGAGCACCAGAAAGAGGGCGAAGACCGCGATCGCGTGATGGACTCGATGGACCTCGAGCGCGAAAAGGGAATTACCATCCTTGCGAAGAACACCTCGATTCGTCGCGGTGCGCAGACCGTTAACATCATTGATACACCAGGCCACGCCGACTTCGGCGGCGAAGTAGAGCGCGGACTCGAAATGGTCGACGGCGTTATTTTGTTGGTCGACGCGTCTGAAGGCCCACTGCCACAAACACGTTTCGTTTTGCGTAAAGCGCTCGAGAAGAATCTGCCGGTTATCTTGGTTATTAACAAGGTCGACCGTCCCGATTCACGTATTAACGAAGTTGTGGACGAGGCTTATGGCCTCTTCCTCGATCTCGACGCGAACGATGATCAGATTGAATTCCCGGTTGTTTACGCATCGGCGAAGGCCGGCCGCGCGTCAATGAATCGTCCCGCCAATGGCGAGATGCCAGACCGCGAGAACTTGGATGCGTTGTTTGAGGTCATCTTCAATACGATTCCAGCGCCGGTTTATCACGAGGGCGCACCATTGCAGGCCCACGTCACTAACCTCGACTCCTCTCCTTACCTTGGTCGTTTGGCGCTCTGCCGCATTCGCGAAGGCGTGATCAAAAAAGGCGAGATGGTCATGTGGATGAAGACCGATGGCACATCTGAGAAGGTAAAAATTTCAGAGCTGTTGATTACCGATGGACTCGAGCGCGTTCCTGCGCTTGAAGCTGGTCCTGGCGACATTGTTGCTATCGCGGGTATCGAAACTATTACCTTGGGCGAGACTCTCGCCGATCTCGAGCGACCACACGCGTTGCCAAAGATCATCGTGGATGAGCCATCGATTTCGATGACGATTGGTATCAACACCAGTCCGTTGGCTGGCCAAGAAGGAAAGCTTCTGACCGCGCGCCAAGTAAAGAATCGTCTCGATGCAGAATTGATCGGTAACGTCTCATTGCGCGTCGTAAATACCGATCGTCCTGATACATGGGAAGTTCAAGGCCGTGGCGAATTGCAGCTCGCGGTTCTCGTTGAAATCATGCGTCGCGAAGGTTTCGAACTGACTGTTGGTAAGCCACAAGTTGTGGTCAAGACCGTCGATGGCAAATTGCAAGAGCCAATGGAGCGTTTGACCGTAGATATTCCAGATGAGTTTTTGGGAGTGGTCACGCAGTTGATGGCGCTTCGTAAGGGCCGCATGGAGCAGATGGTTAACCATGGCACTGGTTGGATCCGTATGGATTACAAGGTTCCGTCGCGTGGTCTGATTGGTTTCCGTACCGAGTTTCTTACCGAGACTCGCGGCACCGGCCTTATTCACCACGTCTTCGATGGTTACGAGAATTGGCACGGCGAGATTCGTACTCGCTTGAGCGGTTCACTTGTGGCCGATCGCCGCGGAGTTGTGACTGCGTATGCGGTCGATGGTATTCAAGAGCGCGGCGTCATCTTCCTTGAGGTCGGCACCGAGGTTTACGAAGGCATGATCGTCGGCGAGAACTCACGTACTGAAGATATGGACGTCAACATCGTTCGCGAAAAGAAGTTGACCAACATGCGTTCATCAGGCGCGGACGATGCCAACCGCATCATTCCGCCACGCTTGCTCAACCTTGAGCAAGCGCTTGAATTCTGTCGCGAGGACGAGTGCGTTGAAGTGACGCCAAAGCACGTCCGAGTCCGTAAGACCATCCTCGACCAGAACGAGCGCGCGCGTAACGTGGGCCGGGCGAAGAAGGTCAATCAGAACGCTGAATAACCCGTTTTGTCACCAGCTTTGGCTTAGATAGGTCCATGGCCGCAAAGAACCACCCTCCGCTGACTTTGCGGCGTCGGCCTGTCGGTAAACCGGCGTTGGTCGACGATGCGGATCAAGCGGCGGTGCTTGATGCGATTGCAAGAAACGGTCGTACGGCACCACTCATCGCCTTCGGTGCACCTGGCACGGGTAAGACCACCACGCTTATTGAGTCGGTTGTTGCGCGCATTAATTCTGGTTTGAATCCGAACAACATCTTGATTTTGGCATACGGTCGCGAGCGTGCATCGATGTTGCGTGATGCTGTCGTTGCACGTACTACCGCAACCGCAATCAATCCGCTTGCGCGAACATTTCACGCACTCGCCTTTTCAATCATCAACGAAGAGATGAATCTGACCGATCGCTCGTATGTCATGGTCTCGGGCGCGGAACAAGACTCCTTCATTCGTTCTTTGCTCGAAAATGAATCGGGCACGTCGAAGGTTTCTTGGCCGGATGATTTGAAAGAAGCGATAACCACCCGCGCATTTGCGCGCGAGCTTCGTGACATCATCATGCGCGCCAACGAACTAGGACTTAAATATTCTGATCTCCGCGCTCGTGGCAAGGAATTACAGGAACCGTATTGGAACGCGGTCGCTGATTTCTGGTACGAATACGACGAGGTCATGGCGCTTCGTTACGCACCAATCCCTGGCGCTCCGCTTCGTATTGACCCGAGCGCAATCATCACCGAGGCGATACGGAAGCTCGACGCCGACCCGTCACTCGCATCGAGGTTTCGTGAACGCTATCCCGTCATCTACGTCGATGAATTTCAAGAGAGCGATAAGAGTCAACGCGAACTACTCGCACGCATTGTTGGCGTGAACCTCAACCTCTTCGCGGATTTGGATTCAACAGTAGGACGCTTCCGTGGCGCCGACCCCGAGGGCGTTCTTACCTATTGCGATTCAATCGGTGCACAACAGTTCGTTTTGCAGACTCGTCATCGTGGCGATGCGTCGATTCAGGTGCTGGCTGAGCACGTAGCCGGAAAGATTCGCGGTCGATCTCCTGGGCGTACTCATTCCCAGGTAAGAAGCCGGCTTTCTCCATCTATGGAAAACCACAGCGAGCTCGAAGAGAAAAGCGCATTCGCGATCAAGCTGACCAGCCAAGCGGATTGCGCTTCGTACATCGCTTACCAATTCCGAAAAGCGCATTTGATTGATGGAGTTCCATGGTCAGAAATGGCGGTGATACTTCGTTCACCGGGCGCCGCTGTCACGGCGTTACAACGCGCCTTTGCCGCGAATAACATCCCGCTTGGAATTGACGCTGGAGCAACGACGCTGACCGAGAATCCGTTGGTCCGCCCGCTGCTTTCGCTCGCGCAAATCGCGATTGGCTCAATGACGCTGACCGCGTCGAATTGGCCGGTTGTCGAAGAGCTCCTTCGCTCTGAGATGGGTGGCGCGGATGCGCTCTCATTGCGCGCCATGCGGATGCGCTTGGTTCGCGAGCATCAATCGCAATTAATTGAGAATCAGGATTTAGAACCGAAGTCGTCGACAGATTTAATTCTCGAAGCAATCAAGAGCAATGACCTCTTTGTCATGGGGAGCATTCCACTCGAAGAGGTGCAACCCATTGCTCGACTTCGAACCCTTATTTCAGCGGGTCGCGCTTCGTTAAAGAAGTCGCGCGATATCTCCGACCTCCTTTTCGCCATCTGGAGCGCGGCGTTGGATTTCGATGGTGCACCGCTCGCGGAATCGTTGCGCGCTCGCGCTCTACGTGGCGGAGTTCGTGGTGCAGCGGCCGATCGTGACCTTGACGCGGTGCTCCAACTCTTCGAATCGGCGCGACGTTTTAGTGAGCGCATGCCATTTTCCCGACCCGGATTATTCATCGAGGAGTTATTGGAAGAAACTATCCTCAGCGATGCGATTACTGCTCGAGCTCAGCGCGATGACGTGGTCTCTATCCTGACCGTTCATTCGGCTAAAGGGCGAGAGTGGTCACACGTCGCACTTATGGGACTCGAAGAAGGCGTCTGGCCGAACCTTCGACAACGCGGCTCCTTGCTCGGTAGCGAGCGACTCGCAGAATCAGTTCGAACCGGATTAACCTCCCGTGTCGAACTCGACGCCGCTTCCGCGAGTGCGCTGGTCGATGACGAACGGC
>Ga0208389_1001179_pt1 | contig 11005 bp, 16 predicted proteins | sample CryBogCBH12Aug09_FD_184625 | JGI IMG/M metagenome (GOLD analysis project Ga0208389, IMG submission 184625) | Freshwater microbial communities from Crystal Bog, Wisconsin, USA - CBH12Aug09 (SPAdes) (version 2) | ecosystem: Environmental > Aquatic > Freshwater > Lake | place: Crystal Bog... | reverse complement strand
ACGAGACCTATTAAAATATCTAAGAAACAAACTTTCTCACCTGAGATTTATTTGATATCTTCACCTTTAACAAACGTTCAGAGATTACATACAACAAATTACGATAGAAACATATCTATTTTTACAGGAGGTGGAACTGATGTAAGGGTTACTAAGACGTTTAAGTTTAATTTAAATTTGAAGGTAAATATTTCAACTGATCCTACTGTACCTCCTATGACTGCTTTTACTATTGGATCAAAAATAAACTTATAAAAAGTTGCTAAATTAAAATCTAGGTTGTAATTTCATATTATGAAACTTATTTTAATATCTGATACCCACAATCGTCACAAACATTTAACCTCAAAAGGGATGGGTGATATTTTACCTCAAGGTGATATTTTAATTCACTCAGGAGACTTAACAGGAGTAGGTGACAAAGTAGAAGTGTTAAACGTACTAAAGTGGTTTAAAGAAGTAGCTTCACGCTACACTTACGGTGTAGTATTTATAGCAGGCAATCATGATAGATGTTTTGATCCTAAATTTAATCAGGAAAATAAAACCAAGAAACCAAAATGGTTGGAAGAAGAGATTAATAACTTACCTTCTAACATAGACTATTTAGAAAACAGCGATGTAACTATTAATGGATTGAAGATATGGGGTAGTCCTGTTACACCATGGTTTCATGGAGATAGTTGGGCTTTCAATGAACACAGAGGTCCTGATATTTGGAATGTGTGGGATAAGATTCCAAACGATGCTGATGTAATTGTTACACACGGTCCTGTAGCTTACAAGCTAGATTACATTCCTAGTCAAAATGTATATGTAGGTTGTGAAGAATTAAGAAATGCAGTAACAAGAGTTAATCCTATAATGCACGTAAGTGGACATATTCACGAAGGATACGGATATGAATATGGAATAGGAGGTATTCATTACTTTAATGCATCAACCTGTGATGAAAGATATGAACCAAATAATAAACCAATAGAAGTAGAAATAAATTTGGAAACTAAGGAATTAACAAGTAACTTTATTATATGATAGATTTTAACAAGTACAAAGGAGTTAGAATAAAACTAACTAAACTAGAAGACACTAAGTTTAATGGTGTTCATCCAAATGGTATCAACGAAGGTTATACCAGAGAAGGAGTAATTAATGTAAACTATTCTAACGAGCATCAGTGCTTCCTTATTATTGAAGGAGATAGATTTTTTAATACCTCTCAAGTAACTAAGATAGAAGAACTAGAAGGGTATGATTTAGCACATACTATAAACTCAGTCTACAAAGTAGAGCCTATATTTGTAGCTCTTACAGGAGTACAAGAAAAACATTCAATTAAAATAGAAAATTAATATGGCAGATATTTTATACTTTAGTACCACTTGGTGTGGTCCTTGCAAAATGTTTAAACCTATTGTACAAGGTGTAGCAGCAGAAACAAATACAAATGTACAATATCTAGATGCAGAACAAAACACACAGCTAGCATCTAAGTATGAGGTTCGATCAGTACCTACTATTATAGTAACAGATGGAGTAAATACTTTGTTTAGACAAACAGGAGTAATGAGCAAGCAACAACTAACAAATATGTTCAATCAATTTAAATAGGTTAGTGTAATTTTTAATTAAAAAAAGGAAACAAATGAAGAAAGCAATTTTCGCATTAGTATTAGTAGCAGGTTTGACTGCTTGTGGTAATGGTAGCACAACACCAGCAACAGTAGATTCTACTAAGACTGATTCTACGAAAACTGTAGTAGACACTACAAAAGTAGACACTACTGTAGGAAAGAAGTAATTTGAAGAAAAAGACGTCAGGGTGTCTGGCCTGCTAAGACTACGTAGTAGAAAGGTCTTTTTTAATTGTATACTATTTATGAGATATATGGGGCATCTTTGGCATTTGATCCGGATGTAAGGGATAATATCACACGCAGAGGAATGGTTCTCAAGCCTCTATAATCAAGGAACAAAACTATAAACGACAACAAAAACGCTCGTCAAGAAGAAGGTGCTAGAATCATTAACATGGCTTTTGCTAATGTAGGAATGGCTTTGGCTGCCTAAGATCTTCGGATCTTTCTTTCCCTGGTAACTTGGGTGAAACAGTAAGTTACAAATACACTACGGATAGACGTGTAGGCTAGTAGTAAGCCGTTATGAGGATGTGTTTCTAGCCACATCATAAACTACCTTGAAAAACTAGATGGTGGATGTACTTAACCGTACAGGCTCAAAATTACGGTGCAGCAGCAATGCAGTACTAAGCGTGTGAGACGTTGGTATTATTGTTTCTTTCGGAGAAACCGGTTCGACTCCGGTATGCTCCACAAAATGGCAGATAAAAAATCAAGTGGTAAAAAGAAGTATCACTTCCTCTACAAAACAACTAATTTAGTTGATGGTAGATACTATGTAGGTATGCATTCTACCGATGATTTGGATGATGGTTACATTGGATCTGGTAAGTTTTTAAAAAGATCTATTAGGAAGTATGGAGTAGAAAACCATAAGTTTGAAATTTTAAAGTTCTTTAATTCGAGAAGTGAGTTAGCAGCTGAAGAAAGAAAGCTAGTAACTATGCAAGAAGTTCTTAATAGAGATTGTATGAATGCAAAGGTTGGAGGTGAAGGAGGTTTTCCACCAACTGGTAAACAAAGGTTTACTGAGAAGCTAAAGAAGATTGATTTTAAAAAAATGTTTGGTTAAACTTATAATCGTTCGAACGTGGAACGACGAAGACGGCCGTGGCATACCGTAAGATCTGCTCGCTTAATAGCCCTGTATCGTATGACAGCACAGTTAGCAACTCTGGGGGTAATTTAAAAGTTGTAAATAGTCAGGTGGCGGAATGGTAGACGCGAGTATACCGTAGCAACTATTGTCGGATGTGCAGACTCTAGTAGTCAAAGCATAAGGTTGCATTGCAAGGTTCGAATCCTGCCCTAACTTCCGTACCAGTTGCAACATTAGAAGTGTTGTCCAAGTTGCAAAAGGGTGGTGGACAAACTCATACGCTACGAGTCGAACTGGGTTAAGATATAACCGAAGGAAGCGTAAAAAATCTGGCAGCTTGGAAAGACAAGCACTTTTAAAATTAAAAAAATAAAAAAATGAAAGTACTTACAGAGGGTCACCTTTATGAATTAGAAAACTTTGAAAACAAAGAAGTAGAAGGACAAAAAATCCAATTTATTGAAAAAGTACCATATCAAACTGATGGTGGTACAAATTTAGTTACTGTTAACGATGGTACTACCAACGAGGAGGTGCTTGAGGTCTTAATCAATAGATTGCAAGTATTAAGTTCAAAATTACCAAGTAGAGAAACTTCTATTGCAATTACCAAATTGGAAGAAGCCTTAATGTGGTTAAATAAGAGAACTGCAGACAGGGTAAAACGAAATGTAGAAGGTACACACCAAAAATAGGTATGTTGTAAGTTTATAATAAACTTTCAAAATCAAAAGTTAGGTGGCGGAATGCTCTAGAGCTTGGCAAACACACCCTTTTGTAATCTTGTGATATTTATAATAAATAAAAGGGTATGAGTGCTGTAATATATGAAACCATAAACCTATACAACAAGGAAAATAGCGTATTACCGTATAGGTATATTGGAAGTGACCAACACAACAATCCAGCATACTTAGGTAGCAGTAAAAAACTTCGCGAAGATATCAAAAAACTAGGCGTAAGTAATTTCAGTAAGAATATAATCTGTAAGTTTGAAGAAAATATTTCCAATACATTATTGAGAAAGTTTGAATCGGAATTACAGAGGTTCTTAAATGTGGCAGTGGATCCAACTTATTATAACAAGACAAATAGTTCACATAAAGGATATACTGAAACAGAAGAAGAAAAGAAGATCAGAATGGAGAAAACACTAAAAAAACGAAAGCTTTGGTGGAACTCTTTGACTGAAGAGCAAAAACAAGTACAGGTAGGTAAATCTAAAAATGCTATAGTGGCTTATAATAAATCTACTAAGGGTAAAACTTACGAGGATATTTTTGGAAAAGAGAAAGCAAAATTAAAAAAAGATAAGCATTCAGGAGGTAATAACGGAAATGCTAAGAAGATATTACATAATACCTCTAATCAAGTTTTTAACTCTACTACAGAAGCAATGAAGTTTTTTAATATAAAATATTATAGGAGCTTACATACTCGTATCAAAAAAGGTGAGTTTACTTTTTTAGAAAATTGACAGGTGGTGAAAGGCGTACGCCATGGCATACACAGCTCCCCGTCTAGGTGCCGCAGAGAACGAAACAGATAGATAATATGGGTTGACCACAAAGCCGGCTAATTATGTTATCTATTGAATCGCTGCATGCTGGTTCGAGTCCAGCCCTGTCAGCAGAGCCAGAACAGCTTAAAAATAAACCAGTCTAAGATTTGCTAGATTGGTTTTTTCTTTTTATCTTAGTAATATAAAACATAAATAATATGGCACAACAAAACGTAAACCTAAACATTTCTTTAGACAAGACAACACCTATTGTATGTGATGAGTGTGAGTGTGAAACTTTTCAACAAGTAACTTACCTTCGTAAAGTGAGTAAGTTCATTGCAGGAACAGATCAGGATGCTTTGATTCCTATTCCTAGTTTTGCATGTACAAACTGTCACCATGTGAATGAAGAGTTTCAACCTAAGAATTTACAATAATGGCAGCAAGATGTGATAAGCATATTTGGGATCAAGACTTTAATGACTACTGTCCCGCATGTGAAGCAGAACGTTACAGCTACATAAAAGAAAATCCAGTTATGACAAGAAATGCAGATTTAGGTAATGCTGTTACCTACGATAAAAACAATAGTAGAACCATACTTAAAACCGATTCAGTAGTTGATTCTATTATAGATCAGTTTGTAAGTAGAGCTCAGTTTGGTAAGGATAAATATAAAACCGATTTGGATAGAAATGATCTTTCTGTTCCGGATTGGATTGAACATGCTCAACAAGAGTTGATGGATGGTATTTTATATTTAGAAAAACTAAAGCAAGTCCTAAGTGGAAAAAAGTAAAAGTGTATCATTCTCTCAGTATCAAATCTATAAGAATTGTCAGTATAGATGGTACTTAGATTATGCTAAGAATTTGAGAACCTTTAAGCAAAGCATCCATACTTTGTTTGGTACTGTGTTTCATGAAACCATACAGAACTACCTACAAGTAATGTTTGATCAATCTGCTACTGAAGCAGATAAGATTCACTTAGCTACTTATTTTAAAACTAAGTTCATAGAACTGTACAAGCAAACTTCCACAGAAGGTCACTTCTCAACTCCAGAAGAACTTACAGAGTTTTACGAAGATGCTGTAGCAATTCTAGATTTCTTCAAAAGAAAAAGATCTTTGTTTTTTTCAAAAAAGAAATGTAAGTTGATTGGTATAGAGATTCCTATTATGTCATCGCTCCTAGAAGGGTATGAGACGGTTAAAATGAAGGGCTTTATTGATTTGGTAATATACGACGAGACTTTAGATAGGTACACAATCTACGACATTAAAACTTCAACTAGAGGCTGGTCTGATTATGAGAAGAAAGATCAAGTTAAAGTAAACCAAATTCTACTTTACAAAAGGTTCTTTTCTTTACTTAAGAATGTACCTGAAGATAAAATAGATGTGGAGTTTTTTATTGTAAGAAGAAAGATCAACGAAAGCTTAGAGTATGCTCCAGGTAGAGTTCAGCAATGGAAACCAGCTAATGGAACTAAAAAAGTAAAGGATGCAGTAGAGGATATTCAAGAGTTTGTTCGTAATGCATTTACAGTAGAGGGTGAGTATCAGGAAAAGGTTTATCCGAAAAATATAGATAAGTGTAAGTTCTGTCCTTACCTAGATCAACCAGATCTATGTGACAGAAAAGTGAGTTAAATATATACTTTTGTATATACACTACCCTATTTATTATCAAATAGTAAACTATGCACATTGGAAAAAAAGGAGATATTCTTACTACTGTAAGACTCCAAGATACTTTATTTGGAGATTTTAAAGCAGAGGCTGTTAGAAATAAAATAACTATGAGAAATCTTTTAGAAAGATCTATGTTTCTCTATTTAACTGATTCTGAGTTTAAAAGAACGATTAACAATCAACTACACGCTCATTACACAGGAAGTATTTAAAAACTAAAAAAGTTACATGAAAGAAGGTTACATTCCGCAAGGAGAAAGAAAAAAAATCTTACTTTTGTCTGATGATATTAGATTTACATCTGGTATCTCTACAATGGCAAAAGAAATTGTATTAGGAACAGCACACAGATTTAATTGGATAAATCTAGGAGCAGCAGTTCAACATCCTGAAGCAGGAAAGAAATTAGATGTATGTCAAGATACTAACAACATAGCTGGTATTACGGATGCATCTGTTTTCATTTATCCTAACACAGGATATGGTAGTCCTGAAGTGCTTCGTCAGATGATTGACATTGAGAAACCTGATGTGATTATGTTCTTCACAGATCCACGTTATTGGATTTGGTTATTTCAAATGGAGAATGAGGTGAGAAAGAAGATCCCAATGATCTACTTAAACATTTGGGATGACTTACCAGCACCTCTTTATAACAAACCTTACTACGAATCTTGTGATGCTTTAATGGCTATCTCAAAACAAACTGCTAATATCAATAGAATGGTATTGGGAGATAAGATTGGTGATAAGGTTGTTAAGTATGTACCACACGGTATCAACGATAAAATGTTTTATCCTATCACTCCTGATATGACTGAAGATTATGCAAAGGTACAGGCAATGAGAACTAAGTTCTTTGGTAACAATCAACCTGAGTTTGTATTTTTGTATAATGCAAGAAACATTAGACGTAAATGTACTCCAGACTTAATCGCAGCTTATGTAGAATTTACTAATAGTATTGGTAAAGAAAAAGCTAAAAAGTGTGCTTTGTTGCTACATACACAACCGATAGATGAAAACGGAACAGACTTACCAGCAGTAATCGATTTACTATGTGATCCAGAATATCAAAGAGTAGTATTCTCTACAGATAGAAACTCAACCCAAGATATGAATATCCTATACAATACTGCAGATGCTGTAACGTTGATATCATCTAATGAGGGATGGGGATTATCTTTAACAGAGGCTATGATGTGCGGTAAACCAATCGTAGCTACAGTTACAGGTGGTATGCAAGATCAAATGCGCTTTGAAGATGAAAATGGTAAGTGGATTGATTTTGATAGTGACTTCTGCAGTAATCATTTTGGTACTTATAGAAAGCACGGTTCATGGGCATTTCCAGTATTCCCAAGTAACATGAGTTTAGTTGGTTCAGTACCTACTCCTTACATTTGGGATGATAGAGCTGACTTTAGAGACATTGCATATCAGCTAGAAGAAGTATACAATTTAAAATTATACTTACCAGATAGGTATGCTGAGATCTGTAAGGATGCAAGAGCGTGGGTTACTTCGGAAGAATCTATGATGACTGCAGCAGCAATGAGTAGTAATGTTATCGATACAGTGGAAGAAACCTTAGCAGCTTGGAAACCAAGACCTAAGCATGAGTTTATTAAAATAGAAAAATTACCTAAGAAAAAAATCGTACATAAATTAACCTACTAATATGAAACAGTTATGCGTTATATCAGCACCTCCAGATACATACAGTGGGTATGGTGCACGTTCTAGAGATCTTATAAAAGCAATCTACGAACTAAAAAAAGATGAATGGGATATTAAAATCTTTTCTCAGAGATGGGGTTCAACACCTTGGGGTTTTTTAGATAATAACAAAGAGGAGTGGGGTTGGATGAAAGATTTAGTCCTAGTAGGAAATCAACTACCTAAGCAACCTGATATATGGATGCAGATAACTGTACCTAATGAATTTCAAGCTATAGGTAAAGTAAACATTGGAGTAACTGCAGGTATAGAAACTACCGTATGTGATGCTGAATTTATATTAGGCTGTAATAGAATGGATGTTACTTTAGTATCTTCTAAACATGCTAAACAAGTATTAGAAGCAAGTACCTTTGATGAAAGAGATAAAGCTACAAATGCAGTTATACGTTCTATTAGATTAAATAAACCAGTAGAAGTTTTGTTTGAAGGTGTTGATCTTAACAAATACTTTTATGTTGCTGATGAGGATTTAGAGGAAACTGATTTAGTTTTAGATTTAGATACTATTGAAGAAGATTTCTCTTATCTTTATGTAGGACATTGGTTACAAGGTGATCTTGGTGAGGATAGAAAAAATACAGGATTATTAGTTAAGTTGTTCTTAGAAACCTTTAAGGATAAAAAGAATCAACCTGCTTTAATTATGAAAACTTCTCATGGTGGTGCAAGTATAATGGATAGAGAAGAAGTTCTAAAAAAGATAGATGCTATAAGAAATAGTGTTGTTGGTAAGAACCTACCTAATATTTATTTAATACACGGTGATATGGATGATGAAGACATTAATAATCTTTACAATCATCCTAAGGTAAAAGCTTTTGTATCACTTACTAAAGGTGAAGGATACGGCAGACCTCTTGCAGAGTTTGCTTTATCAAAAAAACCAATAATAACTTCAGCTTGGTCAGGTCATTTAGATTTTTTAAGTCCTGACTTCTCTGTATTATTACCAGGAACTCTTACACCTTGTCATCCTTCTGCTTATTCAAAAGGATTGATTTTAGAAGGTGCTTCCTGGTTTAGTGTTGATAATGCTTCGACAAGTAGAACTTTAATAGATGTGCTTGGAAACTATAATGCATATCTAAGTTCAGCTAAACGTCAAGGTCATAAAATTAAGACTGAGTTTAATTACGATAACATGGTTTTGTTATTGAAGTCTCAGTTAGATAAGTACGTAAAGGTACAACCAACACAACAACTTGTATTACCTAAATTAAAAAAGATATCGTAAAAAAGAATAAGCGAATCTAAAAAAGGTAAGCCTTGGACAGAAGCAAGGAGATTAGCACAAAAAAACAAAAATAGATAATTATGGATTACAAAACTTTTAAAGCGTGGTTTGAAGGCTTTTCAGCAGGAGTTCAAGACCCAACTCCAGAACAAATTGCAATAGTTAAACAAAAACTAGCTGAGGTAGATGGAGGTATAAAACTTCCTAGTAAGTGGACGAGTACAAATACTTGGGAGAATTTAGATAAAGGAAATAAAACATTGTTACATGACTAATGATCAAATGGGATTATGTCCCAAATGCGGTTGCGATGGATGTTACATTACACCCATAAACGAAACTAAATTTAACTACTTTTGTTGGGGATGTGGTTTTCAAACTAACGATTTAATGAAGGAAGGAGAATTTGATTTTGTTGCTTACGAAGAAACTTTACCGGAACTTTATAAAGACATTAAGTATGTTGATAGTGAAAGTAGAGTATGGTATCCTATTAGTCTCAACATACCTGATAAAGGAACTGTATTTTTAAATGGTAAGAGTATTGAAGCAGTAGAATGGTCAGCTATTAAAGTAATAGAACTAACACCAGAAGAAAAACAAGAACCTAAGTATAAAAACTTAACCTATAAGTCAGATGCAAAGTCTTTAAAGAATTTTGGTATTGATTTTATAGAAGCAATGGATTATATTGGTATGTTTAATATATAAGTTATGAAAACAATAAGTTATGCTATCACGGCTTGCAGCGAACATGCTGAGCTGGAAAGACTATTAGACCAGTTAAATAAACGCATCCGTCCTCAGGATGAGATCCTGCTTCAACTTGATACAACTGCTACTGACGAAGTAAAGAAAGTAGCAGAGAAGTACAATGTAGGATCAGCTTATGGATACCATAGAATCTACGCTAGCTTAAATAACGATTTTGCTTCGTTTAAAAACAACTTAAAGAATCACTGCGTAGGAGATTACATTTTCTTTATTGATGCTGATGAATACCTATCAGAACAGCTTATAGAGCACTTAGTCTTTATTGTTGAAAATAACGATGTCGACTTGTATTTAGTTCCTAGAGTTAATACTGTAGAAGGTCTAACTAGTGAACATATTAATAAATGGAGATGGCAGGTCAATGAATATGGTTGGGTAAATTATCCAGACTATCAAACTCGTATTATAAAAAATAAACCAGATATTAGGTGGGAAAATAAAGTACATGAGAGGATAGTTGGTTATACTAAGAATGCAGTTCTACCAGCAGGTTATGATTTGGTTCATCCTAAGACAATTGAAAGACAAGAAAAACAAAACAATTATTATAGTACTTTATGACACTAAAAGATTTAGCAAATAGTTCTGTTTACGGAACGATAGGTTATATAAGTACAAAGGAAGATGTGGATTTTTTAGAAAAGCATTATGTAACTTATAACCTACCTATCTTAAAACAATTTGGATACTTGGTAATAGCTACCAATTTCGAAAATGCAGAAGTGATTCCTTACCTAGAGGCAATGTGGTCGAAGTATTTTATAAATTGTACGTTTATAAATTCAACAATTAATAGAGGACATGGAATTGGTACAGCTGATTTAGATGATGCAGTATTTACTTTTTGTAAGGATCATGAAGTGGAGTGGTTATGTAAATCGTCAAATGATATGATCTTTAGGGAAGGAGCATTGGATAAAGAGGTTGGTGATGCAGACTTCTATTATTTTAATGGGATAGGATATACAGGAGTTCACAAATACGATTTTGATCTTTATAAAATAATGGATCAAGACTTCTATCCCCAAACTACTTTCTATTTTATTAACGTTTTGAAGTGTGATTATTTAAATGATAGAGAGCATCTTACTGAGGTTTATAATAAGATACAAAGTGTTCCTGATTATAACGGTCGGTTGTCTGACTATGGCTTTAGGAGTAATGAAGCATTGCTAAGAGAGTGTGTAGAAAGAAATAAATTGACAAAAGAAAATTTGCTACCTAGAGAAAAATACTTTAAGTTATTGAATATCATAAAGGATTTTAGAATAGCAGATAGTAGTCATAAAAGTATAATGTTAGAAAATATTTGCC
>Ga0208389_1001177_pt1 | contig 11032 bp, 2 predicted proteins | sample CryBogCBH12Aug09_FD_184625 | JGI IMG/M metagenome (GOLD analysis project Ga0208389, IMG submission 184625) | Freshwater microbial communities from Crystal Bog, Wisconsin, USA - CBH12Aug09 (SPAdes) (version 2) | ecosystem: Environmental > Aquatic > Freshwater > Lake | place: Crystal Bog... | reverse complement strand
GTGATGGGCGCAGGCGACTCGTGGCTGCTTGCTGGGGCGCCTGGCACCTTACCCCCTGGCCAGGACGGGCAAGGGGAGCTGGCCTCGTTCACGCGTATCACATGCATGGCGTATGACGAGGTGCAGGGGGGGTACATGGTGGCGGATGGCGCCTCTCTCCGCTGGGTCACTGAAAACGAGGGGATCGTGACGACGCTGCCCGCTGCGGTTGGGGGGCCGTGGGCAGCCATGTCGTCATTTAGGGGAGCCGACGGAACCTTGACCTACGTCCTCGCTTCTGCTGCAATAGGGGCCATATGGACCAGGAAAAAGGACGGAATGGCAACAAGGTGGCTGCAGGGGCAGACGGTGATGCCCCTCAGCGTACATTTTTTCTTTGAGGGGCCATTGCATGTGCTGGATCAGGGGCTGATCATGACGTTCGCCTCACCCTCTGCAAGCCCCGTCATGATATGCGGGGGAGGATCCACGGTGCTGCAAGGGGTGGTGGGCATGGTTATCGAGTGCAACGCCGTGGATCTGGTGGCCAGCGGCGCTTTGGACCTGGGGTGGGATGACTATGCCAATACCTACTACGTGCTACTCTTCAACGCCGCGTGGAGCGGCGTGGGCAGCATATCGCAGGACAAGGTGCTCACGGTGACTTGGGTCCTGGACAGCGGTGTGCCCCTATCCTTTGTGGGGTCTTACCTCTTTGTGGGCGTGCGGATACAGGCCCAAATACTTCGGATGGGCATGCACGGATGCCTCTGTGACGCCGGTTTCTACTGTCAGCAACCGCAGCAACAGTGCCTGGAGGCGCCCATCGGCACTGAGGCGCCCATGCCCTGGACCTCTACCCCGACGCCTTGCCCCCGAGGCTCCTTCAGGCAGGCGGATCAGGACGGGTGCACCCTATGCCCGCGTGGGTACACGGCTCCCAGCGAAGGCGCTTGGATGTGCCTGCCCGATTGCGGCGTCAACCAGTTTTGGATGGCCTCCACTGGCGTGTGTGTGCCTGGCTGCAACCAGTCGCTGGGCCTTTACCACGATACGGAGAGCGGCCAATGCGCGCCTTGCTGGCTAGGCTCAGGCAGTACGGGCGGAATGGGGGTGTCGAGCTGCTATCCATGTGTCCCTGGCCAGTACGGCGTGGCCCCTGGACTCTGCGCGCCATGCCCTGACGGCTACACCACGGAGACGACGGGGGCCACCAAGTGCATGCCTGTGGGACCCGACCTGGCGAGCGACGGGGGGCTTCCCGCTTTGCCTCAATCGGGCGCCTCCCTATTCGTCTTTCCCAACGGGACCATCGTGCTCGATAAGGCGCCCAACGTCTTGATGCAGTACTGCGTGAGCTGCGGGGCGATGTTCCGGGCTGTGCGGGGCGAATCGTGCATCCGAAAGGGTGAGCCGTGGGTGGGGCAGTGCGGGACCCCTGGCCCCCCCGCGCAGGGCCTGCTGCCTGCTGTGTACGGACTGTCACTAATGGAGGCTCCGCAGCGCGTGCCTGTCCTCTACGTATCCTCCATGGTCGCATTGGAGGGGGAAGGGGCCTGCGCAGAGGTGTATGCCGTTTCCACGTACGACCGGAGCATCACCTACTTCATATCGCAAGACATCCTGAAGCAGGCCACCGTCCAGATACAGACGTGCATCCTGCAGCCCATCGTCCTGGCCTCGACAGGAGATGGCACAGTGTATGCTGCCGTGGGATCGATGCTCTACTACGCATCACAGACGTTTAGCGGCCTAATGACGCCGCAGAGTTACCTGCAGCAGGTACCCATGGGCACCATCAACTTTATTACCGCCTTTGCAGCGGGTCACTACTTTCTGGGCACCTCCAGCGGGCAAATCCAATCGGTGCCTTCCACCGCGTCCACCACCTTTGGCGCGCAGACCCAGGTGGTGCAGACCACTGGCCTTATTGCCATGGGGGCTGCAGGGCGTCGGGTGATTTACCTCGATGCAGGGGGCCATCTTAAGGAGGTGCTCTTCAGCAACGTGCAAGGCTGCATGGCCGGGTTCGTGGCCACAAAGCTGGAGTCTGTAGCCGCGGGCGTGTGCATGCAGGCGGGGCGGGGGTCGTTTACCGACCTCTACGGGCAGCTCCAGAGGTGCCCTCCAGGTACCTACGGCGACCGCGCTGGGACCACACTATGCCTGCCCTGTCCTCCAGGCACGTTTTCGGTGGGCATGGGCTCCGCCATATGCACGCCCTGTCAGCCCGGGGAGGTGTCGAGCGAGGACGGCACGGCCTGCCTATCGGATTGCCCCCCTGGATCCTGGCGCTCCGGGCAGGCGTGCTCGTCCTGCGGCCCAGGGTTGGGGTACAAGGATGGGGGCTGTGTGCCGTGCTCTGCAGGCACGTTTTCCAGCGAGGGGATGTCGAGCTGCACCGCGTGCGACAGTGGCAAGACGTCGCCTCAGGGGGCGCACAGCTGCGTCCAAATATGCGACGTACAGGACCACTGCGCGTACGATGGCGAGGCGTGCATGAGCCTGACCAAGGACTACCAGGTACTGTCCCAGATTCTGATGAACAATACGGGGGGGCAGATCCTGGGCCTGACAGTGGACAGCGGGGGCGGCGTCTTCTTCACGGACGGCACCACGATCCAGTACTACCAGGACGACTGTGCCTCGTACGACACCCAGTGCACCAAAACGGGCGCCCAGCTGCTGCCCCCCAATCAGTACACCAATTACATGTTTTCAAGCCTGGCCATATGCGACCGAATCCACCCTTCCGCGGACTGCAGCGCAGGCCAGAGCAGGAGCCTGTACGCCGCCTCCCTCGTCTTCAGCAGCATCTATGTGCTGGAGGTCTGCCAAAACGATGCGGGAGAGGTCGACACCAAGGCGACAGGGGGCATTCTGAGAAAGGTGGTGGGCGGGTCCTGGGGCGGGTTCGCGGACGGCGCCTTCTCGAGGGCGCTCTTCAACCAGCCAGTGGACCTGGAGCTCAATGCGCAGTGCAGCCTGCTGTACGTGAGCGACTTTGCCAACCACCGAATCCGCCTTGTGAACTTTACCTCTGGGGTGGTCTCGACCCTGGTGGGAACCGGCCACGGCTGCTGGAAGGCGGGGTACGCCGCATGCAGTGACAACACTCATGGATGCGACGTGACGGTCTCGGACTGTGCCTCGCTGTACTATCCCATGGGCATTGCCCTCAGCGAGGATGAGGCCGACCTGTACATTGCCGCTAACACGGCAGACGCCCTCTATGTGCTGCGAGGGGGAGGCTACCTCACCTACTTTTGCGGCTACAGCTACAACAACGCCCATTACGGCACCACGGAGGAGTGCAATTTCAACGCGGATGGGTCCAAGGGGTGCATGCTGCACAGACCCTTTGATGCGGCCGTCTTCAACATGGAGATTTACGTGGGAGTGACGCAGGGGATCACCAAGCTATTTGGCGGGGGAGGTTGCCAGCAAGTGGCAGGCCAGTACTTTGACCTCCAGACATCCGGCCTAAGGGACGGCATCAAGCCGCAAGGAGGGGGCTACCCCTCCCTCGTGAACATGCCCTTCAAGCTGGCCATTGCAAGGTCCAAGGGCGTGCTCTACTTTGCCGACCTCATGAACGGGGCCGTGCGCCGCGTTCTGGTGAAGAACTACTGCATCTGTCCCGTGGGCTTCCAGCTCCTACCAGACGCCGCCTCGTGCTACAATCCGTCCCCCGATTGGGCCAAGAGCCCCCTGCCGCTGTGCAAGGCGCCCGGGTTTTATGCCCTGCCGGGCGACACGACGTGCTTTCGGTCGTGCGCGGATGCCCAGGTGAGCGCCGCCCCGTGCTTGCTCCAGCCCAACCAGGCCCAGTTCGGCTCGTTGACGTACGCTCAGCTGCTGGGGAACCTGAACCCGCCCCAAAACAGCCTGCACGCAGATTGGTACGGCCTGAGCAGTGCGGGGGCATGGGATGCCATTTTTGCGTCGCCCTCCTCCTATAAGCAGGGCAGCATCACAGGCATGGCGCCGTCGGGCAGCGGAGACGGGTTTGTGAGCCTCACGATGCAGGGAGGATGCTGGGCCGTCGAGACACAGTACGCACTGCAGCCGCGTCTCATCCTACCCGGGCTGTGGGTGCCTTGCGCGACGATACTGGCTACGGAGGCGGGGTCATGTGCTTGCCCCACCAATGTCTTTGCCTTTGAGGCGACGCCCACTACGCCAGCGCAGGAGAACGCGTCCTTCTTTGCGCCCAAGCGCTGGCAGGCTCTGCGCAACGCGGCCACAGCAGGCGGCGCCCGGTTCACAGACATATTGTGTCCCCTCCTGGGCCAGGCAGCGGGGGGATGCGGCGTCCCGCTCACCCAGAGCTCGGTCTTCATGATGCTCGGGACAGACAGGAAGGCCCAGCAGACCTGCGCCGTCGAAGGGCCCTGCTTCCTCCTGTGGCAGCTCTCGTCGTCACCTGGCCAAGCTATCCTCTTCCATAACACACAGGCCATGGCCAACAGCTGGAAGGCGGACGGAATCCAGACCATTCAATGCATGCTGGGGTGGCCCGCTCACTACTACTGCCCCAACGGCTATGTATGGATCCCGCCTCGGTCTGCCTTGGCGGAATCGTGCTCTTCGTCGGCCTCCTCCACCTTGGCCACGTGCTTGTCCTGCTTGCCTGGCACCTACTCTTTCCTTGAGACGGAACTGAGGCACACGCTGGGAGGCCCATACCAATGCCTCACATGTGAGCAAGGGTCGTATGCCAGCGCAGTGGGCGCCACCGAGTGCCTGCTGTGCCCTGCCAACACCTACAGCTCGGAGCAAGGGAGCAGCACATGCACGCGCTGCGAGGAGGGCAACTACACTGTGATTCCTGGCGCGTATAGCGAGCTGCAGTGCGTGCCGTGCCCCCCTGGCACGGGAAACTGCACGGTGTGCATCCCAGGCCAATATCAGCCGCTCAGCGGCCAGTTTCGGTGCGAAATCGTGCCTGCTGGCCACTACAGCCCACTGCCCAATGCAAGTCTGCCCACCATGTGCCCCCCAAGCCAGTATCAGGACCTTCAGGGGCGCACTGCATGCAAGCACTGTCCTCTGCACTCCACGAGCGCCGCAGGGGCCACCGCCTGCACCGCCTGTCCTACGTCCACCACCTGTTCCTTGAGCCTGGAGAACACCTGTGGCAAGGGGTGTGGCCTGAACCAATACTATGACCTCACACGGAGCGCATGCATACGGTGCGCCAACGGCACGCTCAACGCGATGGACCCCTGTGCCACAGATCCGAACGTGTGCTGGGAATCACCGCAGAAGGAGTTTTATCTTGCGGGGGACAGCATTTTGCCTTGCCCTCCTGGCACGCAGGCCAATAGCCTCTTCAATGGCTGCGAAGGCTGCAAACCTGGGCTGTACTCGGCGGCGGGAACCGGCGGGTGCCTCCCGTGCCCAGCGGGCCAGACGTCCACGGGCACGGCCTGCCAAGCCTGCGACGCAGGCACGACCTCTCTGGCAGGCGATACGCGATGCCTGCCCTGCCAGCCAGGCACCTTTGCCCCCGTGCGCGGGTCGCCCCTCTGCCTCCCGTGCAATGCTGGTAAGATTGCGCCTTGGGGGGCAAGCACGGCGTGCAGCCCCTGCGAGCGAAACTGGGTGGCCTCTCAGGGCGGGATGACCGCCTGCGACGTAAAGTGCAACACGTCCAATGGCTTCTACGCCGCTGGAGGGGAGAGCCAATGCAGGTACTGCTCGGGGGGCCTGGTGCTGGGATCTGAATGCCAGGGATGTGGTCTAGGCCACTACTTAGCGGCGTTGGAGTCAAGGGTCTGCGTCCAGTGCCCCAGTGGACTAGTCAATCTGCAGTACCCCTATGCTCCCAACGGGAGCGTCTGCATCCCGTGCCCGTCTCCTACGGCCTTCGCCTCCTCCGACGGCATGGCGTGCCTGGAGGCTAACCCTGGGTACATACCCGCGCCCAACCACAGCGCGTCGCTCCCGTGCCCTCCAGGCACCTTCCGGAACGCGACCCAAACGGCCTGCACCCAGTGCGCACCGGGGTACTTTGCGAGCGGCCCCGCGAGCGTAGCATGCACCGCCTGCCCACTGGGCACCTACACAGCGGATGAGGGCCAGGTGGGCTGCAGAAACTGCATCTCGGGCGAGGTCTCCAGCATGGTGGGGAGCACCACGTGCGTGCAGTGCGCCTCGGGGACGCAGCCGGTGCAGGGGAGGCAGTGCACGCCTTGTCCCAACAACACGTACTCGCAACGAGGGATGCTATGCCGCCCCTGCGTCAGCGGGCAATACGCGCCCATGATGGGGGCCTCTGCGTGCTCCACGTGCCCCGATTGGACCTCCTATGATCCGAAGCAAGGGCGTTGCGCCGTGTGCTCGCCTGGACGGTACATGGCATCAGCTCCCATCTTTTACTGCCAGGTATGCCCTGTAGGCACTTTTCAGCCCCTCAGCGGATCCGTCTCTTCCCTGGATTGCATACCCTGCAGCTCGGGGCTCGTCGCCCTCTCGCCTGGCTCCTCGGGGTGCGGCGTTTGCCCACCGGGGACTATGGCCACCACGGAGTCTACCTGCGACGCATGCCCCCCCGGATCCTACAGCACGGGAGGAGGAGGGTCGTGCGTGCAATGCCCCGCTGGAACCTATGCAGCAAGCTCGTCAGCCGTGAGGTGCGCAACATGCCCCCCGGGTAGCTATCAGCCAGCGAGCGGGAGCTCGGGATGCCTGCTGTGCCCTCCAGGGAGCATCTCAGACGGCAGCAGCGGCCTGAGCTGCCTTTCATGCTACAATTGGCCAGGCACGTTTGCGGCAAGCTATGGCCAGACCCTTTGCCTGAAGCGGCAGACCGTCTGCCCCCACTTTTGGTACGTGAATATGAGCCTGGATCCCGCGCTGGACAACACATGCACAGAGTGCCCTGGGTGCAGCGTGGACGAGCTGGCCGTAGCGTACCAGAGTCCCACACAGACGCTGGGCTTGCTTTCGCCGTCGGACATCGCCTCGCACCTCTATGACCTGTGCCCTGGCAACACGGAGGCGCCGCTGTATCGTTGCCTGCCCTATGCTCCCGTGGCGGGCAGGTACCTCTCCTTGACGCAGGCAGTGGGCGCGGCCGTAGGCTCGCCAGGCATCGATCCATACACCTTTCAGACCTGCACGGACCCCCTCTACGATAGCGCCGTGGTTCGGTGGGTGGGGGGGCCTGATATGCAGACCTGCTACGTGGGGTGCCTCTATGGCGTGAGCGTGCAAGGCGCCCTGGACTATCAGCGCGCATTCCAGAGCATGCCCCGCATGTACGCAGAGGACACGACCAAGAATCAGTTCCTTCAGCGGATGCTCCAGTACAAGCAAAGCGTATGTCTGCCCTGCCCGCGGACCGAGTGCCCGCTGGGTCGCTATCGACCCGATTACGGGAAAGGGTGCGGGCCTCCGTGCGCCGTGGAGACGTGCGACAATGCCATCGGGTGCACTGGAATATGTACCAACAGACCTCCCTCCTCGGGCTACGTAGGCGGCGGCCCACATCTCGGCCAAAACTGGTGCCCCTGGGCCTGCTTGCTGGGGTGGCACCTCTCCGACGATCGAAGCACATGCCTACCCTGCCAGTATTCCCCGCTGACCCTATGCAATTCCAGCGACTTTGCCGTGATCTCGTCGGCGGAGTGCATGCCGTGGCACACTAGCTTGGACATTTGCAAGTACTGCCCCCCCCTGCCGTACGCGAGGCTCCTGGGATGGAATCAGACCTGCCAATACCAGTGCTACAGTGGCTACTTTTGGGCCCAGGGCTGCCTGCCGTGTGGCAGTGTCTTTGCCAATGGGACGCGGTGTCCCGTCGGAATGTTTCTCGACGAGTCCATCTGCTACGCTCAAGGGCTGCGGCCTGCATGCACCCCATGCATGCCCCCCCCGCCTAGCGCAGTGGCCATAAGTGATGGTGGACGCAATCGGACCCATTGCAGGGCCCTCTGCACCCAGGGGTTCCACACTGTTTCTGCAAGCACGGGCGCCTACGGCGGCACGCCATTTGTGGACGACGTGGTATGCGTGACCTGTATGCCCGACGATGGGCGGTCCTGCTTCAACACGAGCACCTGCTTTGTGGGCTCGTTTCGAAACCTGAGCGTCGCCGATTCCCAGCCCCACAGTTGCGTTCCGTGCACCCAGAGCGCCCAGTGCAACGCGGGTTTCTACGCCCCCCTCTGCGACGGAAAGAGCTTTGTCGATGCGCCGTGCCTGCCATGCGATCCTCAGGTCCTGAAGAACCAGCAGTTTGTGCCCTACCCCCATGCGACGGCAAACAGGGAGCGGGTCATCTTCAGCCAGGGGACGGACTGCCCCCGCGCCTGCCTCAACAATTACATCCAGAAGCAGGACAGCCCATCGGAGTGCATCTCGTGCCGATCCCTTGCCGTACAGGGCCTGGAGTGCGCCCAGCAGGGTATCCAGCCTCCGCTGTGCGCGTTTGTGTACTCCTACTGGAACGCCGACCCAGGCCAGGCATGGTGGGACCAGGACCACGCGCCGCCCTTTTTGCCCTACGCGTTTCCCGCCGTGGTGGATAGGGCGGGAGTCTGCTGGGCGTGCCCTATTGGCTCTGCCACTTTGGCGGACAGCCAGGATCTGTGCGTCACGCTCCCTGGCTACACCACGGCCATCGCCACTCTGCCCACCGCCAAGATCCCCATCCCCTCGCTCCCCAGTGACATTTACTTCACCATGCAGGCCCCAAGGATGCCCGCTGCGGTCGTGAAAACGCACCGCAGGCTGCTCCAGGTCTCTGGGAAGCCTTCCTTAGATTCGTCGAGCCTGGCCGTTGTGGGGGCGGCGGCGCCCTGTCCCTTTGGGTCCTACAAATCGGATGTCGGCGCAGGGCAGTGCTTCCTGTGCCCGCAGGGCACCTCCACCATCCAAGAAGCCAGTATGGCGCTGTCTGCCTGCATGTGCCAATATGGGTATTACCTCCAGTCTAGGCAGGGGCCATGCATCCCTTGCCCAGAGGATACCTTTTCCCTTCAGATTGTGCCCGTCACGAGTCAGCCGCAGGCCTCATGCACCCCGTGCCCAGCGAATCACAGCACCCTCGGCGCCACGGGCGCCACGCGCTGTGCATGCGCCCTGGGCTTTTGGCCCAAGGATGGGGGATGCGCGCTATGCCCAGCCGGATTTTACTGCCCGCCATGCACCACCGCGGACCTCACATGCCCACCCCTTCAGATTCCGTGCTTCCCTGACTCGAGCTCGCCAGCGGGAAGCTATGGCCTTTCCAACTGCACGTGCATGCCAGGGCTCGTGCTTGCCTCCAGGCCTTACAACACGAGCCAACTGTACTGCAGGACGCTGCCGCTCGGCGCGAGGCTGAACCCTCAAACCGGGCTGGTCGAGTGCCTCCCTGGATGGAAGACCATCTCGAACGAGGTGTGCCAGCTCTGCCCAGAAGGGGCCTACTTTTTGGAAGGAAAGTGCCTGCTATGCCCAGCCGATACCTACAACCCCACCCTATCAGCCATGGGCGGGTGCACTCCCTGCCCCCTACAGCAAAGCACCATGGGAAGGGTCGGGGCTACAAGGCTGGAAAACTGCTCGTGCCCTTTCCCCATGATTCAGCAGGAGAGGGGAGGCTGCTTGGGATGCAGGCAGAACCAGTACCTCACGGCAAGCAGGTCTTTGCTTTTAGCTATTTTTTTTAAAAAAAACTAACACTTGGGGCGCAGCCAATGCATCGACTGCCCAGCGAATTCCCTGGCGCAGTCGGGGGCCTCTAGCCTGGCTGATTGCCTCTGCATCCCTGGTTTTTTCTATTCAACCTCCACCTCCACATGCCAGCCCTGTCCTGAGGGCTCCTACTCCAGTTTTTCCTCCAACCTGCCATGCACGCCCTGCCCCCGTGGCAGCACCACAGCAGGATCGGGTGCCATGTCCATTACGGCGTGCGGGCTCTGCCTCCAGGGTTTCACATGGCGCATGGGCGTCGGGTGCTTCTCTGCTTAACTACCGCCTCCATCACCCCCACCATCGCCATAGTTATTCACCTCGACAATATCGGGTCCATCCATGGCTTCCCCCATTAACATTCCTGTGGCCATACCCAGCGCCAAGTCCCCTCCTCCACCATACCCACCCCAGTATCCACCAAAAGGAGCATAATAAAACACATGAGGGGCGCAACAGCTCCCCAACGAGCATACCACAAAGAAGAAGCACAGCACCAGAATGGTACCGCCCACATACGCCTGCTTCTTATCCATCATTACCAGGCTGGTGATGCCTCCTCCAAGGAACAAGAGGACCACCACAAGCACAAATGGATAGCACCAGTCACTCCATTGGCTGGACTGGTACTTACGCTGCTTATCCTGCTGATACTGCTGCTGCTGCTGCTGCTGGTATTGCTGGTACTGCTGCTGCTGATACTGTGGCGGCGGCTGGTACTGCGGCGGCTGGTACTGCTGCGGAGGCTGGTACTGCTGCTGCTGCTGATTAGGATACTGAGGGGCTGACAGCTGCTGCTGCTGATTAGGATACTGAACAGGGGGCTGCTGCTGGTACTGCATTCGTTTGCCTCTTTTCGTGTGTCTTAAATACCTTTGAGGTCCAGTTTAGGACAAAGACATTGAATTCACGAGAATGGGCTTCGCCTCTTCAACATGGCTGCGCTGAACCAGAGGCCCTCCCAGCAGAGGGCAAAGCACACCCAGCCACGAATCGAAAACAACATCAGCGTCTGTGGCCCAGTATTTCAGGGTCACCAGGCTACAGGGGCAGCAGAAGGTGACCTCCAAACACGATACAAAGCAGAGTTCGCCCTCCTTTTCCCCCAACGTCTTTACTCTCAGGGGCAAATGACAGCCGTAATTGGGCACGCAGCAGGTGGACAGGACCATGCCGCCCTGCGTCGTTGCAATATAGTGGCCTAGAAAGGGGATCTGGCACAGGCCGGCCGTTGCGCCCGCAAGTCCCAGCCATACGCAGCATCCAGGCGAAAAGACCCTCCTTCCCAAGGGATCCAGCTCCGCGAGCACTTGGCCGTACGTGGCGCAAGGGCAACAACAGGCCATGCAGCACTCACCCGTGTTGTTCA
>Ga0208389_1001171_pt1 | contig 11087 bp, 19 predicted proteins | sample CryBogCBH12Aug09_FD_184625 | JGI IMG/M metagenome (GOLD analysis project Ga0208389, IMG submission 184625) | Freshwater microbial communities from Crystal Bog, Wisconsin, USA - CBH12Aug09 (SPAdes) (version 2) | ecosystem: Environmental > Aquatic > Freshwater > Lake | place: Crystal Bog... | reverse complement strand
GTTTGGATGACCCACGCATCTTCAATGCCGGCGCTTCTGCGCTTGACAATCACATACGATGGGGGAACTTCAGTAAGGTTGCGAGCTTTGGCATAGTTCCGTGCTTCGACTACCGCTTCACGCCAGAACTGTGGCAGATCCAACTTGGCTCTTGCCTTTAACTCAAAGACATAAGGCTTGCCCGCAACGATAAGGACTAAATCACCCTCGTCATTAGCCCCCGCGAGGGCAAGCCTCTCTGTCATTGCCTTGGGTAGTCTTCCCCTTAACCACCCAAGAACATCTGTCTCAAACTTAGAACCTTTGCGCTTGCCATAGGTACTCATAGGCCGAGCATACCAAACAAGTCCTGGGCGTTATGCTTAATCAAGTAGCGCCGAGCTAGTTCGTAATCTCGTTCGGTAAGAACGATCTTAATGTTCTCGATGACATTATTGCCTTCGACAAACACATCTGCAAAACTTGCCACTATTCATAACTCCAGTTCTGTTGACTATTCTGCCTGTAGTTCCAGATGGACATACGCGATGCATCTGTCCATAAGGACACATACTGTGCGCCACTGGCACTATTGCGGGCAAAGCGGTTCTTAACGGCTGCAATCCTAAACTCACCGGTGTACGGCAGCAGGGCTACAGTAATAATCATTTCAGGCAACTGGGAAATTTTGCCTTGAATGGACTTGCGACTCGGTGGCATATCTGCCTGACCTTCACCTTCACTGGTGTGGTGTAGCAGGAATACCGCAGCTTCTGTTTCTCTTGCTATGTGATGCATAGCCTTAGCAATCTCACGCAATCCTGACCATTCATTCTCATGCATAGACACAACATTCATCGCGTTATCTACGATCAGCAGGTGAGGATATTCGCCATATGCTTCAGCGTAAGCCTGTATAGATAGATCAATTTCATCAAGGGTAGGGGATGGAGCAAAGTCAAACTTCAAGTGGTTGATACTTTCCAACTCACTCTGATAAAACTCAACTCCTACTTCACTAGCAAACGCCTCTTCGACGTTGGCTACTGTATGTCCGCTGACCATTGCAGCAGCTCGAATCGCAGTCGTATAAGCATCAGTATCTGCGCTGATATAGAGCGTAGGTACTTTCATGTTAACAGCAAAGTGAAGTGCTAACAAAGATTTACCAGCGTTAGGAGCACCGGCAATCATTGTCAGTTGACCACGCCTGAACCTAATTCCTTCGTTTTGTAGAACTGGAAATAGATCCGGCAAGATGGCGTGGTCAGAGGCTGACTTTGCTGCCGCTTGCGACAGCGATAACATCGGTTATCGTACGAAGTTAGCTGAGCACTGATCTGGCGTACCCTTTGGTGAAGGGCAGAAGTAACCCTTCCAAGGCTTACCAGTCTTCTCACTTACTCCTTGACGGAAGATCATCTCGCCATGCTTACAAGTGTTGCTTGCTCCAGCAGGAGCAGCAGGTGCTGGTGATGCTGACTTAGCAGCCCAAGCTGGTGCGTCATCTTCTACTGGTGTAAGTCCAAGTGACTTGGTTGCGTATGCAACATTTGCACCCTTGGATAGATCGCCACCGGTGAGCAGGATAAGGTTTGCTAGATCAGCAATGGACTGAAGTTGCTCTTCAAGTTCCTTTTGTGAGTTAGCGTAGAGGTTAATCAAAGTTCCGTCAGACAACTTGAAGTTGACTTGGAGCTTTGTATCGTTGTTATTTGCTGCCATTTTCTTTCTCCTTGTTTGTGTGTTTGGTTGTATAAACTTATTTTAATTGTGCCAGTGGATCAACGGTATGGGCAAGACTACCACCAAGAGCATGGCAATAATCCTTTACGCCACAAGATCCGCACATCATATTGATATTAGGTAGAAAAATCTCTGCCTGTAGACCACGCTCGAACTGAGCAAACATCTCGGTCAGCACGGGGATAGTCCATAGTTCAAGTCCTGGGCTAGGCTGAAGCATTGCATCACGGGCTTTGTAATATGCGCCGTACTGCGGGCGAACGCCATAGACAGACTCAATGCAGGATGCGTACACACCCAGCTGCATGGCTGAGTCTGGTGTGTAGGCACCGGTCTTTAAGTCCACTACTGTGAGCGATCCATCCTCATTCTCAAGGATCAGATCGGCAAAGGCTTTGATAAGCACATCGCCAAAGTGAACATTAAATTCCATTTCAACACCTAGTACGCCATCTGGCGCAATCCAGACTTTCCACTTGTTGTTAGTGAAGGCAGTAACAAAGTCCTCGAACATGCGAAGACCATTCTCGTCCCACCAAACCTTGTTCTCTTTATCTGGGTTGGCTTTAGATGCACGACCGCCCACACGCCAGTCAACTGGATTAGTGCCGGTGCGTTGCTCAACAACGCCAATCTCAGATAAAAACGCATGTTCCCAAATCTCTTTTAGATTACTCAACCTTTTGGCCAATCACTATTTCTTGCGCTCGCTTTAAGCCAACGATAGTTGCTGGGTTAGTCTCTGTCAAAATCTCCTTGGCAATCATGTCGCCAAGAGCTTTGCGCATCATAATCTCTGCTTCTACAAATGCCTTCTCAAAGGCTACCTTCGTAATAATCTTTGCTCGCTTTTGTCCCATTATGCGCAATCCTCACATTCATCATCCCAGTCAACATCATTTGCATCCCATTCAAAAATCTCATTCAACTTGCGGGATGACCAAAGATTTATTTCTGTTAAAAATCTTATCCATAAGCCAAACATTATTCTCCCCATTCTGGTGTAGGTGCCTGTGCGAGGCTGGAGCATAACACGCATTGCATGTCCGTGAAGTACAAACCAATCGTGTTGTCCTCATCAAATTTAACTTTTAAGTGCCATGTATCTGACCCGCATGGGCAGATACGGATAGGACCAAGCGATGTGTAATCCGCCTTATCGCCCTTGAGAACCACAAGGTTCTTAATGGGCGTTGGCTCAGGCTTGGTCATTTTGCTTTAGCGATTCTAGTAACCAGCGTTCGACCGATGAGTGGAACGCAGAGCCGGCGACAAACCACCAAGCTGGTGCAGTCGTTACACCCAGCTGGCGTTCTAGTTGCCATGCTTTACCGCATCGCACCCATGAAGCAAACGAGGAAAACGACCTGTGACCTACTGTTGTTTTTGTTTCTATGTTCATGGCTGGATCATAGCAGGGGGGTATGTATGGCTTGTCAAGTTAATGTTTCAATTTTGCAGAAATTTTTTGCCTATGGTTATACTACGAGCGTAAGCACGGGAGCGAGTAAAAGGGTTGGGGCGCAGAGCGCCCACCGACAGCGAGCGGCAAAGCCGATAGCGAGCATTACACAAGCAAAAAAGCAAAAAAAGGCCCCGCTTAATAGCGGGGCCTTTAATCTTATTAAGTTTTACTTAGTTGTTGTGTTTGCTACTGCCTTGAAGTGGTTATACGCACCAACGGCAACTGGTCCAAGAACTGCAACCAATGCTCCCCAAGCAACTGTCTTGAGGTGGTGGTTACCTGTCTGCCAGATGGCAACAGATGCGACTACAAGTGAAGCTAGGTAATGCTCAACGATTGTCTTGTTGATCTTCATAGGTTCTCCTTTAAGTTAAGCCGTTAGGCCCTTCAAAAAGTTTACCATAGGAAAGTTAACGCCAGGGTCAGTATGACCACCGGCAATTTTGTGAGCATAGGTAATATCGGCGTGGGTACAAAAACCCTTTGTCTTGCCGTCTAGGATCTGCTCATAGGTCAGATGGGTAGCAGGTATGCCATATTGGCTCATAAGCCCTTTACAGAGGCTTGTAGCCTGCCTAAGCACCCCTTCTGAATAACTGTCCGCCCACTGGGCAGGGGTTTGCGCAGCCCGACCAGTCAGCTCAATGCCAATAGATTCGACATTCCTGTCCCATATATCGCAGTGCCACGCAATGTCCTCGTTCTTTACAGACTGAACGACGGTGTTGTAGTCCACCATGTAGTGAGCGCTAGCCTGCGGGGCAGTAGGACCTGCAAACCAAAGGGCTAGGTTGTGTGCTGCGTCTGGCAGTTCGTTGTTCTCTGCGCTGTGTAGAACTATGAGTCGGATCGGCTCACGTTTGTTTAGTCCAGGTGTGTAATGCTTTGCTTGTACCAATGGGTAGGTCATTGCCAGATCAACCGTTCTGCTAGATCGCCAGGTACTACCAAGTAATCTTCCTTATGGCATAGATCAACGCCGGCCTTCTTGTAAACCTCTGACACAAGCTCAGAGCAGATATAGCCTTGAGTTGTAGCCAACTTCTTGGCAAGCCATGTGTTAGCCAAGATCTTTAGCCCGAGGATACGCAGGGCAAGATCGGCAATGGTGAAGAAGTTGTAAGGCTTGCCTAGCGCTTGATGAGTGTAGAAGAAGATCGCGTCACGTTGCTTATCTGTCAACTCTTCGTGCTGGTTCCAAGCCACATTGGTGTAGTTAGACAGCGGGCTTTTTTTTACGCCTTGTGGATCTGCTCCAATAATTTCTCCATTACCAATGTAAATGAAGCAGTGGTTCCATCGGCTAAAAGTTCCGAGACGGATGAGCCATCCGAAAAATCCGTTGGTCTTGACACAGCCGTAGTCTCCGATGCGTGGCTCATAGGTCATTTCTTGTCCTCGATCAAATCTTCCAGATGTTCAATTTCTTGCTTCTCTAATTTGAGAATGTGACGGATGATAAGAGCATCACGCTTGGTCTGACCGATCATGGCAATACCGATGATAAGTTCTACTGTTACAGCTAGCCATGAGGCTAGGTTCATCCACTTGATGTAAGCATGAGTATCAGTAAACCAAGTTGGTTGGAACCACCAGATGAAAGTAACAGCAGACCAAAGGCATACAAAGAACCAGTTGCGGATAATGCTTTGGACTTTCCATGATGCTTGCTCGGCAAAAGTTAGAACATCGCCTGTGTCTGGGTGGATAAACTTTTTCTTAAAAAAATTTTTAAGCATTGTGCTCCCTAATGTGCTGCTCAAACTTGCCATTAAGTGTTGCTACATCTACCGCTATATTCTGCTGCTTCTCTATCAAGGTCTGAACCATTGGGATGACCTGCTTGCGTATAGCATCATTGAGTGAACTGCCGGTGTTGGGCGTTACTTCATGCTTGATAGATTTAATGTCCTCAAATTCTTCACGCATAACATTCTTAACGCCATGCTTGAATACATACCACACACCTGTGGCTGTAGCGCCTAGCGTAAAGACGGTGTTGTAGAGGATGGTGGTTAGATCTGCGCTGCTCATCATGCTTCTTTATGAGTTGACGGTGCGGAACATGATTTGGCATAGACCGCCAAATCCTCTGAAGCGGCGGTCAGGTGCCTGCATGCGAGAAAAGGAGAGAGCTTCGATAACTCCTTGGACTTGCTCACCGGTTGTAAAATCTTGCAGAACAACTACATCTCCGTTCGACTCAATAGATTCAAGAGCAGATAGTCGTTCGTACGCCCATCCTTCGTAACCAATTTCCATGTTGTAACGATCTTTGTCAAAGTCGTAGATCATTACCGGTACAGTAATTTCACGCTCACGGGCAACGGCTGGAAGTGCCTTGAGTTGATAGCCGTTGAATGTGGTAGCGGTAAGGTTTGTTGCCGCATCTGAGTACAGGGTAAATCTAAAACCTACTGACTCAAGCGGTGCAGATATACCAGTGGAAATGTCATTGGTAATATCAAAGTTAGATGTGATGTTGATAAGGCTGATGACATTCATCTGCGGATCAACGGAAGATACATTGACTACGCCGTTGATAGGAGCAGTAACGCGAGCCTTGATAAGTTTGAAGTGCTTATCTTCCAAGGTCAAGTAGCGGATCTGACCAGTCTGTAGGTAGCCACTGGTGCAGAGCTTGCCACTAGAGTTGGAGTTTGTTGGGTCGGTCTGGATGTAAATGCCATGACCTTGGATCGAGAACATTAAGCGGTTGGACTTGCCATAGACGGCAGCGTCTTGTGCAGTAGCAGTAATGCCTGCTGGCGCACGAAGGTGGGTAGCCCAAGCAACCTGGTTGGTTGTAATTTCCTTGCCAAGATCTAGCTTGACCAAGCCTGATGAGTATGTGCCATCGCCATTGTCGATGTAGTTGGTGATGGTGCAGTAAGCAAAACGATCGTTGAATGTCACGTAGTTGACCCAACCATCGGTTCCCGCAGGGGTGCGGTATGTGCCTGTGGCTGGGTCATAACCTTGCGTGATAACAGTCATTGGACCGTAGGTGATGTAGCCTGAAGATAGATAACCTGATGTATCGATCTGGCCTACACGCACCCCGCGGTTTGTACCAAAGACCATGTACTTACCAACATATGATCCAAGTGCCAAGACAATTTCGCCGCGTGGCATATCAGCTGCGGTAACAGCCTTATTCAATAGTGGGACAGCACCGGTTGTATCGAGGACAAGGCGATACACGCTTGATACATCGCCCACATAGCCAGAAGCGTAGATGGCGTTAGGACCTTCACAAATGCCAGTCCAGATCCAGCCTGAGTTAGAATGGGCATAGATTGGCGTTGTGTTGTTGCTTGCAAGAACGATTGTGCCACTGGCTGAGTTGTTCGGAGCCACATTGGCATTTTGAATGTTGAGCGCTACGCTCGTTGGAGTAGGCACATCAATGACCTGCCATGTGCCGTTGTATGGCGAGCCTACGCTCGCAACGGTTACAAGAGAACCAATGGTGAAGTTATGCGCTACAGGACCTGTGCCGATAATTGCCACATTGCCTGTGTAGCTCATGTTGTTCTGGCTGTATGCGCCAAGAACTGTTGTAGTGACATTGTAAGAAGTGATTGGCGTTACCTCAAAAAGGTAGTTGTTTACGCCTACGATCAAGCGTTGCTTGACCCAACTCATCTTGACAGAATTAACTGTGCCAGTGGCTGAGGTTGGGTGGGTAAAGACCAGCGTACCGCTGGTTGCAAGGGTAAGCGGACCTTTGTAAATGCCTGTAGCGTTGGCTACATAATAGTAAGTTCCGTCATGGGTAATGTCCAGGATCGTGCCAGAACCGCCCCATGTGACAGTAATAGGGCTAAGACCTTGCGTAAGTTTCTTAACTGTTGAGCCATCGGCTACAAGAGCAAAGTCGTTCGTGCCGTCGTTGCCACCTTCAAACATAATGTTTGTGCCGCTGGTTGAGTAAAGCTGGTCTACATCTGGAAGCAGGTCAACGCGACCGATGTTAAATACATCCACACCAGCAGACTTGTTAAAGCGTAGGCTTACTGAGTCGCCTTCTACTGGCTCTTCATAGCGAATACCAGCGCCATAGTGGAAGCTGGACTGTGAGCGTAGCCACCAACCTGTAAGGGTCTGCTCGCCTGGTTCTTTCTGCTGATCGATCTGTTGCTTACGATACTGTGCAGTTTCGCGCTTGTATGGAGCCTTGTCGTTTACGCCGAAGAAGAACGGCAATCCGGCAATAGCGCAATCATAAGAGTTAGATGTGTTTACAAAGGTACTGCCAGCTGAATTGGGCTGGCCAATCGGATCAGTTGGCCGTTCGGCTATATGTCGAAAACCGTCAAGTGCCACATCTACTCCTTAGTTTGTTCCAATAAAAAAGCCCCGCACGGGGCGGGGCTGGTATTACAGATATTCGTTTATTTCAAAATACTCTACGCCGTCTTCTACTGTACGGCGCAGAGGGACAATCTCGTCAATCATGCTTTAACTTTCTGTGGAATTAACTTCTGGGTAGCAAACAACCCGTGAAAATGAAACTTTGTTCTTATTGCCTTTATTTTTCTTAGAAGTGCCGCCAAAAGTAACAATGCCTACTCTTCCCACAGGGTCATGCTTTCCTTCTTTAGAGTTATTATTCATGCGTTATGCTTTTGCCGCTGCCAAGAGTGTGTCAATATCTTCTTGGGTAAGTCCAAGACCGATCAACTTCTGGTTGGTTGCAGCCAACTTAGCAGCCTGTGCGTCTGCTGCTGCTTTGTCGGCGGCTGCCTTATCTGCTGCTGCTTGAGCCGCTGCCTGTTGAGCAGCAATCTCATCGGCTGTCATTGGTCGTTCTGTTTGCACACCTGTGGTGCAGTCAATCTCGAGGACTGTTGGTGTATCTGTCATTGTTGCTCCTTAGTTAGTTGTTAAATACCTTGGCGAAGTACGCCGTAAAGTGAGAATTTGCTGTATTGGTCTAACTGTCCGCCAATGCCAGTCCAACTTATGCTTGTTATTGGAGCAGTTGATGAAAAAAGACCTGCTCTTAATGTGTTAATAGCATAACCAAAACTTGATACATTTGATTCAATGGTTGCATCTGAAATAATTTGCTTGTAATTTGAACTGGTGTAATTTGGAATATATTGAGTTGAGTTAGAAAAAGTATTGCTTGTTGCTGCACCATCGGCGGTAGCAAAAGTAGTAGTAAATTGTGTTGTGGATGTAATTCTACCAGAAACTGCGCTTGAACCGTTGCCATCTAAATTTGTTTGTGAATAAACACTACTTGAATTTCCATTAAATGTCATAACTAATTCATCAAGAGCATAGGTTGCTCTGTTTGTTCTTGCGCTTACCATTACTACTAAATCCGTATATGTTTGCGGAATATTGGTAAAACTAACGCTTGATGCTCCACCTGAACCAACGGTAACGGTTTGGAGTGGTTGTAGAAAAATACTCATTTTATCTCCTTATGCCGTTAAGCGGTTGTTATGCCGTAAAGTTGAAATGTGGAATACTGTGCAAAATTATTAGCAGTTGGAGTTAAAGTAATAGAAGTAATTGCAGAAGTATTTAACCAAATACCCGAATGAAGTGATGCTTCCTGCGCACCACCGTTATTAGTATCTTGGCCCACAATTGCACGAGTTGTTTTATTTTTATTTGTATTAGTGTAATCAAGAATGTCTGCTATACCTACGCTAAAAAGATTGGCAGTATATCCGCCAGGAATAAGCAAAGCAACAAAATTATAATTGATACTTGTTGCGCTGGCAGCAAAAGCAGAACTACCATCTCCACCAACTGCATGTCTAACATAGTTATTGCCAGTGTCACTATTGTATTGAATTTTTACTGCTTCAACACCAGTGCTAGATCCTGTATCTCTAACAAAACTACGCAATTGTAAATGCGTAAATGTTTGAGGAATTGAACTAAACGTAACAGAAGATGATCCACCAGAACCAACGGTATATGTTGCAATTGGGTACATTGACATAATTATTGCCCTACCGTTCTAATCGCAAACAATTCAACAGTTGTGCCAGATGCAAATGGATAAGTAGTATTAGTAATATCTAAACGAGATATTCCCGATGTGTTTCTCCAAGAACCAAGACATAACCCAACATCACCGCTACCATTTTGATCGTTTGCAAAACGCCATAAATAATTTTTATAGGTATTTGTGTTGGCATAATTTAAGTAATGTACTTGAAAAGTACCAAAATTTGCCGTGTAATTATTTGTTCCTCTAGTTAAATAAGGATTTGTTTGATTTGCGGCTCTGTTAGATCCTGCTGTTGATCCGTTTCCATACAATTCTGTGTCTGAATATAATCCGCTAGAAGTATCATTATTGATATATGCAATTATATCCCTGTTTGATGTTGTGCTTTTAGAATAAATAACCATAAACAAATCTTGATATGTTTGCGGAATTGAAGAAAATGTAAATGTTTGCGTACTTCCAGTAGAAGTTGCATAAGCAATTGGCACAAGCGCACCGTGCATAGAACTGGCTGATGTAGAGGCTAGTAATACTGGCATTATGCAGTCACATCCCCACTGAGCAACCATGTATTAGCCGCTGTTTGAATCAAAGTGGCAAATGAATTTTGCGCACGAAGTTTAAGTCCTGGGGTGTAGTTGATTGTCACACCGCTACCCGCAGCGACAGTTACCTGTCCTGCTCCACCTTGAAAGAACTGAAGGATAGTGCCAACTGGATAAGCCACCGATGAGTTAGGTGGCACAGTTGCTGTGATGGCAGAAGCATTGGTCAAAGACACAACTGTGTTGTTAGCATCTGTCAATGCAAATGTATAGGTAGTACCTGTCTGCGCATTGAAAGCTACCGTTGGGTAAGCCGATGCGTTGGTCAGTAATGAGACGGCCATTAAAGTGTTACTCCCGTCGCTGTAAAGTCGGTATTTCCCGTTGTGGAATACACGGTAATTATATCACCGCTGGCTAATGTCCAGCCTGGTTGTTCGTGAATTGTGCTGTTTGCTGGCACGTTAAAACCGTAGTACTGGTAGTAAGCAGAGCCACCAGACTTTGTGATAGATACACGAATAGCGTCTGTTGTGCCTGCTTTGTTGCAAGCGGTAAACGATCCTACGATTGAGCCATTGGTAGAACCTGTTACCAATGTGGATGACGAGGCAGCCGATGGCGTAGCCTGTCCGAGAATTACATATGCAGTAGCCATTATGCTGTTAAGTCTCCAACTAGTAGGAATGTGTTTGTTGCGATACAGGCAACGGTAGCGATGCTGTACTGTGCGCGAAGTTTAAGACCAGGAGTTGAGTAAACAGTTGCTCCAGAACCAGCAGCAAAACTGACCTGTCCTGCGCCAAGTTGTACCACATTGACCGACTGGCCTACAGTAAATACGCTGGCAGGGATTGTGATGGTGATAGCACCAGTGTTGCTAGCCGTTACTAGGTTGTTCACATCTGTGCTGGCTAGTGTGTAGGTTGTGCCAATCTGGGCGTTAACCGTGAAGGTATTGCCAAGGGTGGATGGGAAGGTGTTGGTCGAACTGGTTAGGTCCTTGTGGGTAAGAACCTGAGTATCGGTTGTACCTACAACAGAACCGGTAACGCCGTGTACGCCAGATGAGGCAGCTTGGTGGGTAGCAGCATCAGTCAAGTCTTGCGCTGTAATCACATGGCGCACTACTGCGCCTACTGCGTGTGCTTGAGCAGCGGTGCCGTTAAATTGACGCTGGATGGTAAGTGTCAGACCAGATACGTTGGTAACCAGTACAAGTTCTTCAGCTGAAGCGTTGTAGTCAACCGCAAGGACAAACGGGGTTGATGGGTAACCAGTGGTAGCAGCCACAACCATTGTAGTTGCCGAGTTGGTAAGTGGATTGGTGAGGGTAGTGTCTTGCGCCGTAGCGCTATAGTTTCTGGTCATC
>Ga0208389_1001169_pt1 | contig 11101 bp, 9 predicted proteins | sample CryBogCBH12Aug09_FD_184625 | JGI IMG/M metagenome (GOLD analysis project Ga0208389, IMG submission 184625) | Freshwater microbial communities from Crystal Bog, Wisconsin, USA - CBH12Aug09 (SPAdes) (version 2) | ecosystem: Environmental > Aquatic > Freshwater > Lake | place: Crystal Bog... | reverse complement strand
CGGCACTTCCCCGCAAAAATTCACGTCGATTTAATGCCATACCTAAGGATACTTCCTGCGTTGCGCTGCACGGTTAACCAGCAACTTGCTAGTGTAAGGGAAGCACTCAAACAGTTTGCTCCCGGCGTGGGGAGTAAGCATGCGGAGAGTGACCTAGGGCATACAGGGGGACAAACCTTGAGCGACGATGAAGATAACGGCTTAGATGACATTGTCACCGAAGAGATGTTGTGGGAGCGAATCCCAGAAACAACAGGTTTAGAACGCGCCAATACTTACTATGAATTAAGCGCTCGGATTTACGCGCGTGGCCAGTATGACGAAGCCTTAGCGCTTGCTGAGACTGCCCGAGACATTTACACCGAGCTTGGCGCCGTAGCCCCTGCTGATGGTTTGGCTCAGGCGTACTCCGCGATCGGGTACAACCTCAATCAGCTAAAGAGGAATTCCGAAGCTGCTTCAGCGATGAGCAAGGCAGTTGATCTACTTCGCGAGTCGAAATCCCCACTTGCAATCGATCTCGCCTGCACCTTAGGAGAGTGGTGCTTTGGAGCAAAGGATTACGTTAAAACTATCGAATGCATGCGGGAGTGCGTCCAAGAGCATCTCGTCGATGGCAATGAATCTGGAGCCGCTAACGACCTCCATCTGATCGGTTGCGCTCATCGCGAACTTGGTAATCACGAGCAATCGCTCGAGGCTTTCCGCGAGGCACGCGCGCTCTTCAAGAGCCTTAAAGAGGTCATTAACGTTGCGCGTTGCGATCAGAAGATCGCCCACGCCCTTATTGAGCTTGGTCTAGGCGAAGAAGCTCTCATCGCGGCTCAAAAGTCACTCGATGTCTTTGTCACCGCGCACGACCACCGCCGCGAGACCTACTCATTACTTGAGGTCGGCAAGGCACAGATCATTACCGGTGAAGAGCAAGAGGGTCTCGATACCTTAGAGCGAGTTCTCGAGATCGCCACCGAGAGCGATTGGAAGGACTTCGATTTCATCGTTGAAATCGAGCGCCACATAGCTGGAGTTCTCCGCCAACTTGGTCGCATAGACGAGGCTGATGAGATTGAGCGCCGCCTGACCTCCGTCACTGAGGTGACCGAGGATTAATTTGTAGCGCTGCTACATGTTTGGATTCAGGTGTTGCATTGCCCAGGCATACATAGCGATTGCGCCTGCAGCCGAAGCATTCATCGAACGCGTTGATCCATACTGTTGAATAGCGAGCACAACAGAGCAAATCGCTACGGCTTCGTCGGACATTCCGGCGCCTTCTTGTCCGAAGAATAGGACGCACTTCTCGGGCAGTGGATAATTTTCTAATTGTTTGGAAACCGGAAGATTATCGATTCCGATAATGGGAGTGTCAGTTTCGGTACACCATTGCGCAAAATCCGCAACGGTCGGGTGATGCAGCACATGTAAATATTTATCGGTCACCATCGCGCCGCGACGATTCCAATCCCGCTTTCCCACAATATGCACATAAGTCACATTAAATGCATTAGCGGTCCGGACAACCGAACCAATATTTAAATCATGTTGCCAATTCTCAATTGCAATCTGGAGTGGATGGCGTTTGGTATCTAGATCAGCAACGATCGCTTCGACTTTCCAATATCGATAGTGATCTAAAACGTTGCGGCGATCGCCATTTTCCAGCAGTTCAGGATCAAATTCTTCCCCGACCGGCCACGGCTGCGCGTGTGGACCCACACCCACGACTGGGAAGAACTCGCCTGGTCCAATCTCTGCTGCCACGGCGTAACCCTAATCCATCGATTCTCACCTTCTAGGTGCATAATCGCCTCCATGTTACGCAGGGGCAAAGTGGTCGCAGTCGGTGCGATGGTCTTTTCGCTTCTCTTCGGTACGACTACTCCGGCGCAAGCTTTCACGCTTCCCCCGCTATTTGTGAAGTTAGCAGACTCACCAACCTTGGCTAGTCCTGGCATTGTTCTGATCGACCCGACGACAAACGAGACTATTTACTCGCGGGATGCTGATGTCGAGAGAGCTCCAGCATCCGTACTGAAACTGTTCTCAATGACCACAGTTCTCAATGCATTGAGTCCAGATCTCACCTTCAAAACCACGATTAGTGAAACGGCTACCCCAGGTACTTTCATTCTTACTGGTAGCGCAGACCCCTGGTTGACAGCGAGTCAATTTGAAGCGCAGAAGTATCAGCGCGCTTTCACACCAACCCTGATCAATAAATTATTGGAGTTGCACCCTGATTTAAAGCGGATCACCTTGGAATACAACAATGTTTACGCCAGTGATATATCAATCCTGCAGCATTACTTTTGGGGTCACCTAACAATTACTCCAGTGAAAGTCAGTTCGGTTGCCGACGCAACAACCCCAATCGCATCTATCGAGTCCCCGCCGTTGGCTAAGATCATTGAGTTCACTCTTCTTTATAGCGATAACGTGTTAGCAGATCGACTGGCGCGGACTGCCGCGCGAGCCATGGGATTTGGAACAGATACTGCTGGGTTACAGGTTGCCTTCGAAAAGACTTTAAGTGATATTGGTATCTCCTCGAATGGCCTGCACATTTACGATGGCAACGGACTTTCGCATGACACCCGAGTAACAGCCCGTCAGGTTGCCGATTTATTGCTTGCGATCTCCAAAGATCCAAAATTCAAGGTAATTGAGGATGGCCTTCCAACTGCGGGACTAACGGGAACGCTTAAAACTCGCTTTGTGAATGATGCTCCGCAGGCGGTCGGGCTCGTCCATGCCAAGACGGGATGGATCAACACCACCGTAAGCCTCGCCGGTTATGTCACCGTGGGTCCTAATCAATATGTATTCGCGATTGTCGCTAATCACATTCATAACCTAGAGAGCGCACGGCAGGCGGCACGTGTAGCGATAGATCAGATGCTGGGGAGTATCGCCAAGCCCCTGAACTAAGGTTTTGATGGGTAGAATCAAGATATGAGCCATGTAGGCGCCTATGTGGCACTAATGAAGTTGCGGGTCGTCGAACTCTTGCTCGTCACGACGCTTCCTGCACTCTTTATGGCCACCTACGCTCAGAATCATGCGCACAAGTTTCCCGGTTTAGGTGTCACCCTGGCGACTCTCATCGGTGGAACTCTCGCTGCGGGCGCTTCGAATGCGTTCAACATGGTGATTGAGGTTGAATCTGATCGCAAGATGCAGCGCACCAGTAATCGTCCTTTGGTGAGCGGAGAGATCAATCAACAGCAGGCGGTCGCTTTCTCCCTAGCTATTACCATTCTCTCTCTGCTGATCTTCCTGATATTCACGACGGTCTTAGCCACACTCCTCACCTTCTTAGCAATCTTCTTTTACGTCGTCGGATACACAATCTGGCTGAAGCGACGTACATCTCAAAATATTGTTTGGGGCGGGATCGCCGGATGTATGCCGGTCTTGATCGGTTGGGCTGCTATTACCAACTCGTTATCGCTCACCGCCTGGCTCTTCTTCTTCCTTATCTTCTTTTGGACCCCACCCCATTTCTGGGCGCTCGCCATTAAATATAAAGAGGATTACGCGGCTGCTGGAATCCCCATGCTTCCGGTTGTTGCATCTATTAAGTCGGTACAGAAACAGATGTGGTTCCACTCGATATTCATGGTGCTCTTCTCCATCTTGGTACTCGTCAGCGCCCACCTTCCCTGGTGGAGCTACGTTGTCACCGCTCTCCTCTCAGTCGGCTTTGGTATGGAGCTCATCAAAATTGCTGGTCAAGATTCACAACGCTCCGCTCTACGACTATTTCACTGGTCGATTACCTATCTGAGCATCTATTCCCTCATTCTGGTCATAGCAACCATTCTGGCTAAGCACTCCGTCTAGACAGTCAACAGCCAGAGAATCCCCAAACATTTCTCAGCCAATAGTCGTAGGGTGTGAGCATGACGACTGCAATCTCAGTAAAAGATCTGACGAAGATTTACGGAGAGCGCAGCGCGCTCTCGCACGCCACCTTTGAAGTTCCGCTCGGAACCGTCTGTGGCTTTGTAGGTCCCAATGGATCTGGCAAGACCACAACTATTCGCATGTTGTTAGGACTCATCACCCCTAGTGGCGGTACCGGCACGGTATTGGGTGAAAACATCACACATCCCGAACGTTATCTTCCACGCGTTGGCGCCATGATTGAAGGGCCTGCTTTCTATCCTGCACTCTCAGGGGCGGAAAACCTTCGCGTCCTTGCTTCACTTGGCGGCTTTCCACAAGAGCGCGTTGCCTCTCTACTCGAGAAGGTTGGCTTAGCTGATCGCGGAGGATCGAAGTACAAGACATATTCACTTGGAATGAAGCAACGCCTCGGAATTGCCGCCGCCCTTCTTCCAAATCCAAAGTTACTCGTTCTCGATGAGCCAACAAATGGGTTGGACCCGTCGGGAATTCAAGAGATTCGCAATCTGATTAAGGATTTAGCGAGCGATGGCACCAGCGTCTTCGTATCTTCACACCTGCTATCCGAGCTAGAGCAGATCTCTGAATACCTCGTGATGTTGCGCGAAGGCGAAGTCCTCTTCTCTGGTCGGACGCAAGATTTACTTGCAGCGCAAACTGCCACACTTATTGCTAAGCCCGAGTTCACCGTAGATCTCAGCAAGTTAGTTGAAATTGCAACGCGCCACGGACATAGCGCAAGCGTTGAAGGCGGTGCTGTTCACATCGTTGGAGATGCCGACTGGGGAGCAACGCTGAATCGCCTGGCTTTTAATGCAGGGATTACTCTCGCTGAACTAACGGCGACCCAACCAACGCTAGAAGAGACCTTCTTTGAAATGACGGGGGAGTAAGAATGTTTAATGTAACCAAGGCGGAACTACGCAAACTCCGCCGTCCCACCCTTTTAATTTCAACAATCCTTGTTGTTGCAGCTCTCACGGCGCTCTTCACCTCGATCGTCTTTCTGCGAGCAAACTCGGGACAGGGCAATGGTCAACGCGGCGAGATCATCACCCCCGAAACGCTCAGTTCAGCAACAGGTCTCATCTACGGATTTAAGATCGTCTCTTTCTTCCTAGGAATAACCGCGCTCTGCGTCTTCGCCTCGCAGACGGCACAGGAGTATTCACTCGGCACGCTACGCAATCTCTTAGTGCGTCAACCATCGCGCATGAAGATTCTCGCAGGTAAGTATCTTTCGATGATCATCTTCGCTGTTGCTCTGGTGGTTATTGATGCAATCGTTGCGATTGCAGTCTCATACTTCCTGGCACCTCACGCCAAGGTGACGACCAGCGCTTGGTTCACAGCAAGTGCTCTTGCGTTACTCGGAAAGACCTTCGTCAATGTTCTCCTTGGAACTATTGCATTTGGAACTTTTGGGATGATTCTCGGCTTGCTCTTCCGCTCACCCATTAGCTCTATTGCCACAGGAGTCATCTGGTCGCTCATTCTGGAAAATATCTTGGCGGGAGTTGTATCGAGTACTCAGAAGTGGTTACCGGGACAGAACTTCGACAACGTGGCGCAAGGTGGTTCGCCTACGGTCAGTTACCACTGGTCAATGGGAATCGCTGCCGCTTATCTCGTTCTCGGCTTCTCAATCGTTGCCGTGCTCTTCAAGCGGCGAGATGTAGCTAATTAGAGACACGGCAAATTCTCATTCGTTAAATAGGGCTCTCGCTGGGGGAGATCACTTATCCTTAAGTGTTACTTCCTCAGTGTTAGGTTGGCCTTTTATGAACAAGCGGCGGCTTCGCCTTGTGGCGCTCTGCGCCAGCCTCCTGATGGTCGCCCCCGCGAGCTCACTAGCCGCAACACCAGCTGCCAAACCAAAACCAAAAGTTACCGCCCCCACCAAGGCGCAGATCGCAGCGGCACAAGCGGCTGAAAATGCTAAGGCGGCAGAGGCTGCCAACGCCACAGGTCAACTCAACACCGCGCAGAATTTGCTGCAACAACTCACCGCGGTTACGGCGCATCGACAGGCACAATTGCTATCCGCACAAGCGAATCTTGTTGTTGCCACCAATCAATTTAATCTAGCAACCGCTCATGCCGCGTTGACCGAGACTGCGGTGAGTGAGGCAAATAAGACTATTGGTCGAATGGCCGCTAATGCCTACATCATGGGCGGCGGCTTTACGACTCTCAATAGCGTCCTCGAATCCAACGGTCCACAAGATCTCATTGATCGACTCAGCGTTCTCAATCAAGTGGGTGCATCTGATTCTGTAGCGCTGCAGCGGTATAAGGGAGCCTTTGTCATTGCCAAGGCGGCTCAAGCACAAGCTAACGCCGCGAAGATCGCGCAGGCCAATGCCACCGCCAAGGTAGCAGCGGCGAAAGCGGCCGCGGTCGCTGCACAGAGCGCTCAAGCTGCAGAAGTCGAGCGGCTGCGTGCTATCCAAGCTCAATTAATCGCTGAACTAACTAAGGCTCGCAATGTTCGAATTACTTTGGAGCAGCAACTGGCTCTCTGGCAACTAGAACAATCCAGCGCAAATACCGCGGCGAAGACCAAAGGGCAGGCGAAGATCTGGCCCGATCGCGGGTTTAAAGGGCGCACGACAACCCGCGGTACCGATGCCATTCGAGCCAAGGCGCTGGCATATGCCAAAGCCCAAGTTCTGGCTCGCAAGCCATACGTCTGGGGAGCTCAAGGACCGAATAGTTTCGATTGCTCAGGTCTCGTCTACGCCGCCTACCACGCAGCTGGTTTGGGTTATCCCAACTGGTCTCGCTTAAATGCTGCGCTCTTCTTTGTTGACACCGAGAGAGTGCCACTCACTGACCTGATTCCGGGAGATCTTCTCTTTTATTCATATGACGGTTCAGTGCAGAACATCCACCACATCACAATTTATGCAGGCAACGGAATGATGTGGGAGGCCAACTCAACTCGAACCGGGCTGCTCTACTCCAATATGTATAGCATCAACGGTCTCATGCCATCGGGTGGTCGGGTTTAGGAATTAGGCTTAGGAGCATGAGGGCGACTCTTGCAATCCGACAAGCAGTTCGTCCGTGGGTGGAAGCCGCCGATGCCCGCATCTTGCTCGGAGTATCTGGGGGCGCTGATTCATTGGCGCTGGCGATCGCTACCTACCTTGAATGTAAGAGCGCAGATATTGAGGCTGTGGCAGTCATCATCGACCACCAACTTCAATCTGAATCAGCAGCCGTTGCTCTCCGCTGCAAGGAAGAACTCATTCGAATTGGATTTACCTCTGTTGAGATTCTCGAAGTAGCTGTCGATCTAAAGGATGGGATGGAGGCATCGGCACGGCGTGCGCGCTACGCCGCATTTGAAGAAATGATCACAAAATATCGTCCTGACTATTTCTTCCTTGCTCACACCAAAAACGACCAAGCTGAATCAGTGCTTTTGGGGTTGGCTCGCGGCTCCGGTACTCGCTCTCTCTCAGGAATCGCCCCAGTAAACGGGATCTATATTCGCCCTCTCCTTGATATCGACCGAAGCACAACAGAGCAGGCTTGCCTGGAGAACGGAGTCGTTCCCTGGGTCGACCCTCACAACTCCGATCTACAGTACGCCCGAGTCCGCGTCCGCCAGGAAGTTCTGCCAGTTTTGGAGTCCAACCTTGGGCCAGGGGTGGCTGATGCCCTCGCCCGCAGTGCGCGGATTCTTCGCGAGGATGCTGACGCTCTGGACCGCTTCGCTGTTGAGTACTTGGATGGCCACGATCCGAGAAACCTTTTGGCCGAAGAGCTGCTCCTACTTCCCAAAGCGGTCAGAAGCCGTGTCCTGCGCTTGGCAATTTATGCCGCAGGAGCCCCAGATGGTTCGTTAACTGCCGATCACCTCGCCCCCGTTGAGGCCTTGGTCACAGATTGGCATGGGCAGGGCGAGATTTCACTCCCAGGTGGTGTGAAGGTAGCCCGAATTTCGGGCAGACTTTCGCTCTCAGAGCAGATCCAATAAACCCGAAGAAGAGACCCCGAAGGAGCATCGTGGATTTAAGCAGCGCAGGCGGAGATATTGATCGCGTCATTGTTACCGCCCCAGAAATCCAGGCCCGCCTCAAAGAGATCGCCCTCCAGGTCGAGAAGGATTATGCCGGACGAGATCTACTCGTAATCGGAATTCTCAAAGGCGCTGTCATGACGATGGCAGATTTTGTCCGTTCACTAAACCGTCACGTCGAGATGGATTGGATGGCGGTCACCTCATATGGCTCCGGAACCAAGTCCAGCGGAGTTGTGCGCATTCTCAAGGATCTCGATCGCGATATTTCTGGACGCGAAGTCCTTATCGTCGAGGATATCGTGGACACTGGATTGACTCTCGCCTGGCTCAAATCCAACCTACAGTCGCGCGGCACCAAGAGCGTTGAAATATTCACGATGCTCCGCAAACCCGACGCCGCTAAAGTAGAAGTCGATGTTAAATATGTGGGCTTCGATATCCCCAACGAGTTTGTAGTGGGTTATGGATTGGATTATGACGAGAAGTATCGCAATCTAGATTTCATCGGAATCTTGGCAAAGAGCGTTTATTCCTGATCCCCACTAACCTTCAGAAATAAATCGAAAGATTATTTCGTTACCTTCTGATAATAGAAATCGATCACCGACTATCACAATCAAAAGAACAGATAACAGAGAAGAGCAATGGCAGATAAAAAGATGAACCTTCCTCGTAAGAGAATCCGCAAGTTGATGCGTGGCCCTCTCTTTTGGATCGTACTTGCCCTGATCATCGTGGTTGCCCTCGGTCGCATTTCTGGCAGCGGAGCGACCTACACCTCAGTCGACACCTCCAGAATTCTCGACGAGATTTCGAAGGATAAAGTCGATTCTGCGGTTGTCATCGATAAAGAGCAGAAGATTCAGATCATTTTGAAGAGTGGTGAAACCGTCAACGGTGCAAACCATTTGGTCGCCTCATATGTGGCAAATCAAGAGCCACAGATCACCGAACTTCTTACCAGCAATCCTCCGACAAAGGGCTGGACGGTAAAAGTTCCAACGACCTCCTTCCTTGTATCACTCCTCTTTAGCTTTGCTCCCTTCCTCGTTATTGGCTTTATCCTCCTGCTCTTTATGTCTAACTCGCAGGGAGGAAATCGCATCTTCTCCTTTGGTCGCTCAAAGGCAAAGTTGCAATCCAAGGAGGCGCCAAAGACGACATTTGCTGATGTCGCTGGCGCTGACGAAGCAGTCGCAGAGCTCCGCGAAATTAAAGACTTCTTATCCGATCCAAAGAAATACCAAGATATCGGCGCCAAGATTCCTAAGGGCGTCCTTCTCTATGGCCCACCAGGAACTGGCAAGACTCTCCTGGCGCGCGCTGTAGCCGGTGAGGCGAATGTGCCCTTCTTCTCTATCTCTGGTTCAGAATTCGTTGAGATGTTCGTTGGAGTTGGTGCTTCTCGTGTTCGTGACCTTTTCAACCAAGCAAAGGAAGCTGCGCCCGCCATTATCTTCGTCGATGAGATAGATGCAGTTGGTCGGCAACGCGGCGCCGGACTCGGTGGTGGAAATGACGAGCGCGAACAGACTCTCAATCAATTGCTCGTTGAGATGGATGGCTTTGAAGCCAATACGCAGGTAATTTTGATCGCCGCAACCAACCGCCCCGATGTTCTTGATCCCGCGATCTTGCGTCCGGGTCGATTCGATCGACAGATTCCAGTAGATCGTCCCGATCTCCTTGGTCGTAAGGCGATTTTGGAAGTCCATGCGAAGGGTAAGCCGATCGCAAAGAGCGTAGATCTCGGTGAAATTGCTAAGCGCACTCCGGGATTTACCGGCGCTGATTTAGCGAACGTTCTCAATGAGGCGGCCCTTCTTACAGCTCGCGAGAACGCCAAGGTCATTACAACGATGGCCCTAGATGAGTCGATCGATCGCGTCATGGCAGGTCCGCAGCGCACCAGTCGCCTGATGACCGAAGAAGAGCGTCGCATCACGGCTTACCACGAAGGTGGACACGCGCTGGTTGCACATGCTCTTCCAAATACAGATCCAGTTCACAAAATTACGATCATGCCGCGCGGTCGGGCTCTCGGATACACAATGGTCTTGCCCGACGAAGATCGCTACGCGACTACACGCAATCAGATGCTCGATCAACTTTCATACTCATTGGGTGGTCGGGCAGCTGAAGAGTTGATCTTCCACGATCCAACCACTGGCGCATCAAACGATATCGAGAAGGCAACTAACCTCGCCCGCGCGATGGTTACCCAATATGGAATGACAGAGCGCATTGGCGCGATCAAACTAGGTACCGGCGATACCGATCCTTTCTTGGGCCGCGACTATGGGCATCAACGCGACTACTCTGAGGAGATCGCAGGAATCATTGATGAAGAGATTCACAACCTCATCGAGAATGCACATCAAGAGGCCTTCAATATCCTGGTACAAAATCGCGAGATCTTAGATGCTCTCGTCGTCGAACTTCTCGAACGTGAAACTCTTTTGAAATCTGATATTGAGCGGATATTTGCCGGCGTCAGCTTGGTAGAACCACGTCCAGCATGGACTGGTTCACCTAATCGCACACCGTCAACGATTCCTCCTGTTGGGCTGATCGCGGCGAAGCCTCAGGTCGATCCAGAGGCAGAGGTTGCAAAGCCAGTACGCAAGGCGCGGAAGAAGGCGGCAGCGCCAACCCCGGAGCAGACAGAACAAGGGTAAGTTGCACTGATGAGTGATGAGATCACACCCGTAACCATGGGCCCTCACGATGGTCAGGCCCGTTCTGAGTTTGATCAGGAGCGTGCGGAGCGCGCTGTGACTGAACTCCTTCTTGCCATTGGGGAGGATCCGAGCCGTGATGGCCTACGCGATACGCCTGCTCGCGTGGCGCGTGCGCTTCGTGAAAATTTCGAAGGCTTGTGGCAGAAGCCCGAAGAGATTCTGACCACCACCTTTGATATCGGACATAAAGAGTTGGTCATCGTCCGCGATATTGAGGTCTTTTCCCATTGTGAACACCACCTAACCCCTTTCCACGGAACTGCACATATTGGCTATATCCCGGGACCATCAGGTCGGATCACTGGTATCTCAAAATTGGCCAGACTGGTAGATCTTTACTCGCGCCGTCCGCAGGTGCAGGAGCGTTTAACGACCCAGATCGCAGATGCTTTAGTCGAAATTTTGAAACCTGCGGGCG
>Ga0208389_1001147_pt1 | contig 11240 bp, 10 predicted proteins | sample CryBogCBH12Aug09_FD_184625 | JGI IMG/M metagenome (GOLD analysis project Ga0208389, IMG submission 184625) | Freshwater microbial communities from Crystal Bog, Wisconsin, USA - CBH12Aug09 (SPAdes) (version 2) | ecosystem: Environmental > Aquatic > Freshwater > Lake | place: Crystal Bog... | reverse complement strand
GCAAACCCGGACATTGGTGGGCAGGCACTTGTTACTATTGGGGAGCCGGATCTGTGCGCCAGATTTGGCGATCTCGTAGATGGTATCATTTTTCAAGACCCAGAGGTTGTTGCTGCTCATGTGCCTGACCAAGTCAGTCATACGCTTCTGTGCGGTCCTCTGCACGAAAGTGGTGAGCCATGCGTTCAAAACGTGCGAGTACAGCGTGGTGTTGGCATACAGCTGATGAAACGTGGCGATCCCCTGGGCCTCTCGGCGAATCGTGTCTTGGAGGACGTCTTGCCATGTGGTCACAGTAGTGGAGGGCGTCAGGGCAAAGAAATCGCTGTCGACTGGGATATCCAGCACACACTTGGCGCTTGTTTGGCAATAGGTTCGATTATTCATCACAAAGGCGTCAAACAGGGTCCGGTCTCCCAGGTAATGGGATAGCTGGGTAAGATCCAGCGTCTGTGTCCAATAGTTTCGCTCGCTTCCCACAGGTATTTCCATGAATATGCCCATGGGGCTATAGGCAGTGAGGTAGAAAGGGGCCACAGGAAAGAGGGTTGGCAGGCCGTCGGGAAGCTTGAAGTCATAATCCACTGAACGCAAATCCATGGCTGGCATGATGGTGGTGACTGCATCCGAGAGGATATCGTTCTGTAATTGTGGAGCGTTTTGGTAGGCCAGTGAGGTGCATAGTTTCTGGGGGTAAAACTGCACAACGATTCGGCTGTTGGTGGTGATATCGCCTAGAATCACCTGCCCTGGGCCCTGCATCCCCAAGTAGGACCACTGTGGGCCAAGACTCTGGGCTACTGTGCACACCGTAGTATTGATGGTGTTGGAGGCAATATCGTAGACCACAATCGTATGCTCGTCATGCATGATGAGCACATTGTCCGTCGTATCATAGTAGGCAGAAGACGACCATGGACTCAATTGCATGGAAACCGTCTTCAAAAGGGAGATCCCACCACTACTGGGAGCCCATTTCCATAGCATCTGTTCCGGTGTCGATTGATAGAGGATCACTGTGCCGCTCACCTCGTCCATGAACAGGTCCTTGACTGGGAAATGCTTGGTTATCACGGAGGAGGTGAGCAGCACGCTGGTATCGCCCACGTCAGGCTCTGATTTCAGGACGTAGAGTCCATCCAGCGCGCTGACCAGCATCTTATTGTCTGGCAAGGAGAGCATGGCCTCCATGTTCACCAGGTTGGATGGCAGCTGCAGCTCGCACGACGAGACCCAGAGGTCCATATGCATGCAATCCGCACTGCACCCATCGAAATCCAAGCGGTTCCCATCGTCACACTCTTCATCGGCCCAGATCTGGACGGGTTCCTGCTGCTGCTGTAAAATTAGAGGCAGGTTCTTGTAGTCCTGAATGGTATTCACCACGCCATTGCCGCAGAGGTAGAGCGCTTGGGAGGGCGGGGGGAGAGACTGCTGCAGAGGGGGTGGGTGGTCAACGGGTGCTGTCGCAGATATCATGGGGCGAAGGGGTTGGAGGTCCAGACCTGAAGCTGAGCTCAATAACATCATTGCGCTAAAAATGAGGAGGGTCATTGATTTCGTTTTAGGCTATGATGATCCTTTTGCTTTTATAGTTGGAGCGGCTGAAAGGTGTGCAAATCAAAAACGGCCCTTATTGGGCTATTTCGAGAAAAAGTAAAAAAAAACTTTTCTATATATTTTCGGCAGTCAGCATGATCCGAAAAGAAGATGCCCAAGCGCAATCCGAAAAAGGAAGGCTCCGTGAGCTACAGCATGTATGCCAGATTAATTCAGGACGCTTCCTTTCGGATCAGTAAAGCCCTTCCGTACATCTCCACCAAGAAGCTCTTGTACTTTGAAAGCAAGTTGCAGTCCGAGATGCCCTATGTATCGAAGGGCTTGGATATGAGTTTGTTTTTGGAAACCATTGGCGCCATGGAGAAAAGCTTCCTCCTGAAGCACCGTCGTCCCATGCCTGAAAAAATAAAAAAAGACGAGGTGCCGCCTGAGCCTCATCGCAAAGAGGCAGAGGAGGATCCTTTCCAGGACATTTTGATGTTTTCGAGGGTTGTGCTGGATGGCGAGGCTAAGAAGAAGGAGGACTTGAGGGAGACCACCGAGTACGAACGTGAATACCCAGGTGTGTGTATGTGCGTGCATATGCGCCCTGGAGGCTATCAAACTCATTGTTCCTTGTTCGTGCAATCACAACAAGAAGGCGGCCTAGAGGAGCTCGAGATGCTTTGGAATGCTTCCAAAGAAAACCGTCTTTCTATGAAGGAGATGAATCAGTACACACGGCGCCTGGAGTTTTACATCCAATGCCATGGACACCTTCCTCCGTTTTCAACGTTTTATTAATAAACGACTTTGTATTCAAAGTGGCATGCTTCAAAGAGCGGCTCCAAAAAGCCTTGAATGCTCATGCGAAAGGCAATGCAGTCCTCCAGCTTGGTATGCACGGCACTGGTAAGGGAGAGGAAGTTGCTGTGAAAGGGCATTTCGCTGCACCAAACGGCATCCAAGGACACCTCATGCGCACGAGGTCCAACGCCATACCTCTGTTTCATGGCCTCGAGCAATTGCGTTGCATCCATTAGCAAGGCCTGGGGACTGAGCGTCCGATGCAAGGCCCTGTAGGTCTCCGAGAGCTTGGCATTCTCCACTGCAATTTGCTGCAGCTGATGAAGGGAGTAGGTCGTGAAGGGTGATGTGCAGTGGTCCAAGCCTTTGGAGACTTTATCGAGAGCCTTTTGCATCTTGGACGTGAAAAAGTCCTCCAATACATTCCCCTGTCAAAAAACGTGTATGATCAGCCTTTCGTATGCTGCAACATATGCTAGCAAGGGATACCCTTTGAAAGAAGGACTCGAGGAGGTTATGATGAAAGAAAAAGGGGTCCAGGATGCCTTCGACATAGGCGACATCAGCCTCGCTCCTGTAAAAGAGCGAGCCAGGTAGCTCCTGCTGCAGCTTGCGTTCGATAAACTCCCGCGTCTTTCGCACCACCCCCGCGGGAAGCTCATTGTGTTTGAACATCGTCGACAACCTTCACGCATCCCATCATCAGAACAAAAAGGGCAAGGAGGCTTGAGGAGAAAAGGACCTGGTGTAAAAGAAGCGAATCAGGTCCTTCCCCGTCGTGTGCAAGGTATGATGATGGGTGGGCGGAAAACTCAAGACCAGAGCCTTCCCTAGGGATAAAAACTTGGTGATCCCCTCGTATTCTGCAAGTTTGTACTTGCTCAGTTCCTCTGGGGTGAACATGGCTGTGTCCCTTGCCACTAGCAAGGCATACAGGTACTGGAGCGCAATCTGTGTGATTCGCTCGTCCCATAATTCGGGTGTCCTCGTAAACGTCGACAAATCCATCGCGAAAATGGGGTCTCAAAGAATCAATAAATAGACTGCATTTTCTCAAAATAGTTCATTTTTTCAATTGCAGAATCGAAAATAGATTTTTTTTTTTAAAAGACGACTGGCAAATGCAATCCTATGTCCCTCATATATGCAGTGACTCTGCGTGCAATTTCAAGTCGTTGGTCGATAGCCTCTCGAAGTAGTTCCTTTCTTTGGTTTCCATCTCGAAAGGCAGTTACCATAGCATCCCTGGTCATGTATTGCCATTCCTGGTACGGTTGGGGCCGTTGGGCATCCATGACTAATTGTCCTTCAAAGTCATTTCGCTGTATTTGCAGAATGTGTTTAACCATTCCTGCCTGCCAATAAATAATGCCTTAGTCTTATGCTAGGCAAAACAGAAAGAAATGGCTGCTTACTGAGATGGCAAGGCGTTGCCAATTTTCCTTGGATGCAGAGATGTAGCCAACGAGCTGATGATACAAGGCCTTCAGCGTGTCATGGTCAGCATGAAGAACTTCGAGTCCGTAATCTATATTGAGATTGATCATGCCATCCACCACGTCCACTTTCGTTTGAAGGTGTTGGCAAGCTGTGGAAAACCATGGATCCTTTGGATCATAGTAGGCATCACACAAGCCCGTCCATAGCCCCTCATAGACTTCAGAGGCCCATTGGTTCAGGGTATTGCACTGGTCCTTGCTGGCAATCTCTGGAGGAATGGGTCGAAAGCTAACCAATATTTCCTTCACCAACATTAAGCCTTTATTGAAATCACGCTTGATGATGTTGAATATGGCCCTCATCATCTCCACAGACACAAACTTTTCTATTTGAGTTTTGATTTCCAGCAGTTTGCTGTCACTATCAGTATTGCTATGAGCATTGCTGTCAGTCCCCGCAGTAGTCAGTGTTGGACCTTGAAACAAGTCATCAGTGTCTATATCCCAGATGTTGTTAGTACTTGAAGGCACTGCAAGATCAGTCCCCAAATCCCCCCAATCGGTGTCTGGGGCGGTTTCAGCTGGCAACTCCTCTGACGGGGGCTGAGTGGAGGAGGGTAAATCTGAAACAATAGCACTATCATCCTGATGGGGGTCAAACTGTGACCCACCATCCTCATGGGAATCAAACTCCCTTGATTCTGACCCCTCCTCCCCAAAATCAAAACTAATGTCTTTTCCCTCAGCGTCGGGACTCCCTAGTTCCATAGATGGTATACTGGGAAGAAGGGGCCTCGTGTGCATATATAGTCTTTACCTATTTTAAGTATCAAGTGGGAGGCCACGGATTGAAATGGGCCTGAGAATTATACTCGAGGTGGTGGGCCTGGTCTGCAGCCTCACTGGGCTCTACAGCATGTCCCACAGCTTCTTCAGGGCGTACAGTGAGCATGCCAAGCTTCAGGCGGACAATTTGTGGCTGTACAACCACTGCCTGGAGAATGAAAAGCTCAGAGATGTATCGGATGCGTGTGATAAGGTGGCGCTTCTCTTTGCCCTATCGCCCTTGCAGCACGCGATGGAGCAATGGGCATGGGTCAAGGATGCAGTGTGGGATGGCATGGTGGAATATAGCCATCTATGCATGGCGGCAGGCGTGGGCCTCATTTTGGTCACCCCACGACTGATTTTGCCATGGGTCAAACGCAAGTATCGCAAGGAGAAGGAAACCCTTCTGCGGCAGGCTGTGGAAAGCAGCACTCGGGCGCCCACCACGATGCTGAGATTCAGGCCCGCTCATGAGTCCCGACGTTCTATGGTCTAGGGAAAAACAGAGGCAGCATTTCGTGCTCCAAGGCCAGTGCATGAGTATTTAAACACCCCCATGATGATATCATTATTGTCATGACTCGTTCCTACGCAACGTTGGGCCTTTTGGTGGTTTCGTTGGCCGCCAGTGCCGTATGGGGCCAAGCCGCAACGGATGAAAAGCCTGTCCTGCATATGCGCAATCACCGCCCTCCCCAGCCCGAGCCTGAGCCGGTGGTGGCCGCCTCCTCCGTCGTATGGGAGGCCCCAGTTATCAACTCAAATGCAAATAGCAGCGAGACAGTCGCTGAAGCAGAGCCCCCCTTTCTTGCCACCACGCCCCCGCCTACGACTCCCAGGCTGCCGGCCTCCAAGATGCACTGCACCGTGCAAAGGAGCCAGCGCAAGCCCAACAAGTGGCTGTTGATCTGCAATGATGTTTCTTTGGAGGACATTTATTTCGAGGAAGCCCAGGATTGCACCATTATCGACGGTGTGCGTGAATGCTCGTTATTACTGTAGGTTGATGAAGAGCTTGATTGTAGTAAGGCATTAGAGTCTCTGATCCAACATAATGCCCTTGGGTATGATTTATATATGTCTGACATAATGTAGATAACTGTTCCTCCAGAGGTATTTGCTCTCCGCGAGTCTTAGCAGTGCAACATAAAGTGGCTGTTTGTACTATCTGGCCCATAACTTGGTCTCTGAGCTCCCTGTTAACAATAAAATGTTTTGAGAGGTTTTCATGCATCTCAGGTGGAGCATATTGCAACAGTATTTTTTCAATTTCAAATGCATTCGCGTCCCATCGCCTCAGGGCGTTTATATATTCCAGTTTCTTATCAATCTCTTTGCCTAAACGACGTTTCATTAGCAGATACCACTGCATCAAAATAGCATCATTCATGACAGCTTTTTCCGATTCCTACCATATGTTTATATACTTGACGGCCCTCAAAGAAACACGCTGTCAGCAACACGCGGAATGACGCATTCCGCTGCCGTGACGCTGCCCTCCCTGCTCGTAGTGCTGTTGGTGGGGCATGGCAGGCAGGGCCCCATGCCATGATAGGGCGAGTAGGTGCCGAGAGGGCAGGGGGCGCATCCGCTCGGCTCTGGCTGGCTGCCTGGGCCACAGTGGTGGTCTGGAAGCAGAAGTAGGGATCTTCTAGTCCTCAAACCAGAGCGCTTGTGTCTGGCTTCTTCAGAGAACAGCACAAGCGAGGTGCCATCTGGCCCAGCGCGCACGCGCATCACCTTGCTGGTAGCTCCCGTAAGAGGGACGGGTGCACAGGTTCCAGTAGCACGGGTGTAGCGGAAGCCAGGATTGCAGGCGCAGGCCCCATCAGAAGCGCTCGAAAAAACGGGGCACAGAAACCTCATTTGGGAAAAAGGGCTGAGAAGCAGGCGTCGCCCCGTAATGGTTCTGGGGACAGAGCGAGATACGGGCAGCCTGCTGTCCTGGGACAGGACCACGTTGGGCGACACAATGGTGGGCACCACCACCTGGGAAAACGTGGAGACCGTCAGGCACAGGTCCGGGTCGCTGTCCAGGGTTATCCAGCCCTGGGGGCATGGCCAGCAGATCCCCGCGCGCCGCTCCGTGCCTGTGGCTGGCCTCGGTGGTAGGTGGGGCATCAGCGCGTCCTGGGCGGGGGGCCACCATCGCGTCCCGTTGCTGGCGTTCCACAGGGCATAGAAGCTGAAACCCTGCGTGTTGAGGGTGCTGCACTGAATGCACACGGTGGCACCAGCGTACTGCGGAGGGCACACGCTCGGGCATACTAAGCTGTCAAGGTGGATCGTATCAGCCTGCGAGGGAAGGATGGGGATCCGCCCCGGGAGCGGGCGGGGGCATTCCACGCACACGGATGGCGAGGGGTACATGCCGAGCCCGCAGTCGTAGACAGATGGGTTCTTTTGGCAAAAGTCCAGCGGCGAGGGCATGTAGGAATAGCCAGGGGGGCAGTCGCTTATGGAGGGGCACGGCAGAGCGGGTCTCTGGGCGCAGGGCACACAGGCAATGGTCGCCACGTCGTTGGTGTTGCTCAGCGAGAGGTACCCGCTCTTGCAGGATGCCTGGCAAGTGTAGTTATCCGAGGGCATCAGCACCACCGATGACGTGTAGAGCGGGGGGCACGGCACGCACGCATTTTCAGCGCACACTCGGCGGAAGCCAGGGGGGCAGAAGGCCGTGATGCATGGCTTGCATTGCTGGTCTACGGAGGATCGGTAGCTGATGTTGGGCAGACACTCGTACTGGCACTGCCCCGCTGTCCCGTCGACCCGCCTGGAATAGAGCGAGGGAAGCGGGCATGGAAGGCAAAAGGCGGATCGATTGCCTTTGGGCGTGCACAGGGTGGCATGGTACTCCTCCAGTCCTGGAATGCATGCTTCGGGTCCACAGGGTAGGCAAATGGAGGCCGTCTCGTTTTGATCCGCATCCACCACTTTCTGGCTTAGGAAATAGGCAAAGTCGCATTCCCAGGGGCACGCATCCCCCATGCCTACAGGCGCTACACCTGTCAAATGGGAATTCGGGGGGTGGCTGCAGGGCTGCGTGCACCCATCCGCCTCGTACACCACGGGTCCTGCCTCCATGATTTGGCACGTCGTTTGGATCTGGCACATGGGAGGGCCGCAGCCACCGTTGAGAATGGGCCGCCAGACCCCCCATCCGCATTGGGTCGTAGGGCAGGGCATGCATACCTGTCAGCCAAGGTCATGGTCTGTGAACGAGGCAAAAAGAGCCAAAGAAAAGGACCTTTTGGGCCATGAGCATGAGCCCGACGCCCAGCCCGGGGTAGTCCAGTGGAAATACGTTGCTGGGTAGCCTCCCGAGCATGTGTTGCGTCACGGCGTCTGGCTTTTCCATCCCATAGTAGAAGAGGTACTGCCTCGCGATGGGGCCAGCGATGGCGTAGAGGCACTGGAAGAAGCACATGGAGGGCTCAGGCCCCACGGACCACCAGGCAAAAGGAGGCAGCCCCTGGCACGGTGTATACTGCACTGTAAAGGTGGACGACTGGAGGAGGAGCGACAGGCTGCTAAACTGTCCCGCCACAGACATGACGGGCACGCAACGGTACGGTGGGCCGAGGACGCTGGTCTCCTTGTACGAGCACGGATTCGCGTCAAAGGGCAGCATGACCTGGCCCTCTGCGCAGGGCGCGCACGCCACGCAAACATTGTCCGACATGGGCCCTCCGTCCTGCAGGTAGTAGCCGCTTCCGCATTTCAGGACGGTCTTGTTCACGCAGGACGGATAGGGCCTCGTGTTGAAAAAGTACTGCTGCCCCGCGATGCATGCCTGGCACGCATCGCCCTGGGCAGAGGCCACATACCCCGCCGTGCATGCCATGCATCCGCTGCTCGCCCATTGCGCGCTGACGAGTGGCCGTGTGCATGGCGAGCAGGCGGTCCGCCCCGCCGCGTTGGCGTACTTCCCTGGGGGGCATGCTGAGCATACGACACCCTGACCCATGCTGCTGGCGAAGCCTGGGAGGCACGGGAGGCACCGTCCCCCTCGCACCTCATTGCCTGGACCGCACGTCAAGGACGGCTGTACGGACGACGATGACGACGACGAGTTGCACCGGCTCGCGCCCGTGATACGGGCCAGGTCACATGCAAGGCACGCTGTGCTGCCCAGAGACGGGTTGTAGCTGCCCACGGAACAAGGCTTGCAATGCTGCTCGGGGGAGTCAAAGTAGTAGCCTGCCTTGCACGGCATGCACACAAAGACGGAGGGCACCCATACGAATCCCGGGGGGCATAGGTAGGTGGCCGGCCAGCCCGCCACACAGGCCGAGAACGAGCTTTCGCTGGGCGTGGGCACGGTCGGGGGCGGCACAGCGATGCTTATGGGCTCGCTCACGGTCTTCAAGAAAAAGACGCTTGGATTGTCGTCGTCTGTCCCACCCCCTGCGTCGGTTCTCGAAACGAAGAGAGAGGTCAAGGAGACCGACATATTCACAAAGTAGATGGCCTCCGTTTGCCCCCCCACATACAGGTCTGGATCCGGTGGGATCTGAATCTGCAGCGTGCTGTAGTCCACCAATGACGCATCCGCGCGCGCCCGGTTCCATAATTGCGTCATGTCGGTATTGCCCAGGACAATGCCGCCCGCGGGCAAGTCGCACACACACGTCTCCGACTGCAGCACGTACTGGCTGCACTCCACCCAAAAGCCGGGCAGTAACACGGGCAGGCGGCTCTGCATCAACGAGTTGAACATGAAGGGGGGCGGCGTCACTCTTTGCAGGCGGGACCAGAATCGGCTCTGGGCAGCCGTGTTGAGCAGCACAGCGTCCTTGGTGAGTGGCAAAATGAGGGTCTGAAGGCTCACATAATCCCTGGTGCCCATTGCCACCCCACCTGCCGCCTCACTCACGATATCCTGCCAGCTCAACCCCACGGCATCCGCGGCCACCATGGTGTCGATGAATTCGGAGCATGCGGATCGCTCCGCAGGCCACCAGCGGATCCTTTGGCACGGCACGCACGCCCCCGTTACCGCATCGTTGTACTGCCCCTCGGTGCATGGGGTGCAGGACTGGGCCCCGGGCATGGACGAGAGGCCCACGGGGCAAGCGGCACAGTGTTGGCCATCATCAAAAAAGCTGGACGCGCACCGCATATTCCCCCACCATACCACGCGCAGCGAGGTCTGATCGGCCACAAGTAGCATGTTGGGATTTGGGGCCTGGACCATGGGCCCTGGCTGTGTGAAGCGCGCGGTCTGGCGAGTGCTGCTGTCCACGCGTCCCGTGCCGTTCGGCTGGCCCACCACCCCCTGCTGTGGAATGAGCAGCATGTTTTCGCTGGACAGTACGAGGCTGCTGTTTTGATTCCACAGGGTCGTCATGTAGGGATTCCATGCTGACTCTTTGAGGGTCTGATACACCACAGCGACGGAAGTGGGCTGCAGCTGGAGGATGCTCTGGTTCCCGCGAACGGGGTCCTGCAGCATCACCCACACGAGGTCCGACGTAGGCAAGGAGTGCATGGCCATAATCATGGCGTCTGGTCGCCCTTGAAGCCATTGACGAACGCTGCCGTCCTTCTTCTTGACCTGAAAGATGGCATTGGTCGCAGCATCCCATACTACGACTGCAAACGAGGAGGTAAGACGAAGCCCTACCGTGATGGAGCCAGGGACAAGCACCCATGAGCTTTTGGTGAGCATCATGGGCAGGGAGCTGAGACACATGACGTGATCCTGATTCACAGCTGCGTACAGGACGCGCTGATCCCAGCTCAAGGCCAGACTCCTGACCATGCCAAATTCAGGCAGGAAAATCTGTGTAGAGCTCCCGCTCCTGTCCACCAAAATCAGCACCTGGAACGCGGCCACGTACACTGTGCCATTGTCCGCCACGGCCATATCCACGGGATGCACCCCGAGCACTGCAATGGTAAAGACGCTCAATTCCTGTGCCCACGGCACGCACGAGGCCCCGTTGTCTGGCAAATACGTGCCAGCAGAGCAGATGGGCAGGCATGTGGCGGAACCCTGCTCGGAGAATGTTCCCACAGCACAGGGCCTGCAGTCCTCGTCAGTCACGGAGCGGCTGGTATTGGGGGGGCATGGCACACACCCTTGTTTGGCCGAGGAAAAGGTGTACCCCGCCTTGGGGCACATGGGGACACATCCCCCGTTCGATGCCACAGTCCCGTTGGGGCACCAGCTCACGCACGCGGTCCGCTCTGGATTCTGCACCTGGCCTGGCGCACATGGCATGCAAAAAGCGCTCTGCGGCTCGGCGCTGATGGTGTGAGGGGGGCACGGCGTGCACGCTTCCTCGGCAGTCGCCTGTGCGAATACACCATAGGTTCCGGGGGGGCAAGGAATGAAGTTGCCCATGACATCCACATACCCGCCCATGGGCGCTGGCTGGCAATGGTCCGTCTCGACGTCCAGGACGGCGTAGCCCGGCGGGCATAGGCATCCCAGGTTCTTGATCCTCGAAAATCCCGTTTTCGCCGAGTCCAGCACATAGACCCCGTACGGTATGTCCAGGCTGATGGCTGTCAGGTCGGCTCCTCCCGCCGCCGAGAAGAGTGTCGTGCTTTGGAGTACAGAAGTCGCGTTGAGCATGAGGCGCTGGACGGCCTTGGATTCCACGGTATAGAGGTACGCCA
>Ga0208389_1001141_pt1 | contig 11293 bp, 6 predicted proteins | sample CryBogCBH12Aug09_FD_184625 | JGI IMG/M metagenome (GOLD analysis project Ga0208389, IMG submission 184625) | Freshwater microbial communities from Crystal Bog, Wisconsin, USA - CBH12Aug09 (SPAdes) (version 2) | ecosystem: Environmental > Aquatic > Freshwater > Lake | place: Crystal Bog... | reverse complement strand
AGGTTGCCGCCGGCAAAGGCCCGCATCACAATGCCAAAAACCCCAGAGGCGTGCGCACCGTGTATGTGCTGACCGACGATGCGGTGCCGCAGTTAAAACCGCTGCCCATCAAGACCGGCATTACCGATGGCATTTTCACCGAAATCGTCGAGGGCTTGGCCGATGGCGACAAGATCGTTGCCAGCGTCGTGCAAAACGAATCCCAAAATGCCGCTGGTGCCGCCAATCCATTCGGCGGCGGCTTCCAACGTCCGCGCTAAAACCGCGCCCGCATTGTGCAGACCAACGCCGTCATCCAGCTGGCCGATATCCACAAGATTTACCGCACCGGAGAAGTGGATGTCCACGCCGTGCGCGGCGTCACGCTCGACATTCAACCCGGCGAATTCGTTGCCATCATGGGCTCCAGCGGCTCCGGCAAAAGCACGTTGATGAACATGATCGGCTGCCTCGACCGGCCGACCACCGGCAGCTATCGGTTGGATGGCATTGATGTTTCCACGCTCGACCGGGACCAACGGGCGGAGATTCGCAACGACAAAATCGGCTTTGTTTTTCAGGGCTTCAACCTCCTTTCGCGCACCACGGCGCAGGAAAATGTCGAGATGCCCATGCTCTACAACCGCCATCGCGTGCCGGTGCCAGAGCAGAAGGAACGCGCCCGCCACGCGCTGGAACTCGTTGGCCTCGCGGCCCGGGGCGATCACAAACCCAACCAGCTTTCCGGCGGCCAGCAGCAGCGCGTGGCCATCGCCCGCGCGCTGGTGAACCAGCCTTCGTTGCTGCTCGCCGACGAGCCGACGGGCAATCTGGACAGCCAGACGAGTATCGAAATCATGGGCGTGTTTCAAAAGCTCAACGACGACGGCATCACGATTGTGATGGTCACGCACGAGCTGGACGTGGCGCGATACACCAAGCGGATGATTATTTTGCGCGACGGAAAAATTCTCACGGACGAGCGGGTGGCCAACCGGTTGAATGCGGAAAACGAGCTGAAGAAATTGCACGCTGCCCAGGCGGCGGTGAAACTCGCATGAGATTTTTTGCTCCCTTCAAAATTGCCGCCCGCGCGCTGCGCCGGAACAAGATGCGGTCGCTCCTGACGATGCTCGGCGTCATCATCGGCGTCGGCTCGGTCATCGCCTCGGTGAGCATTACGACCGGCGCGACCAAACAGGTCGAGGACAAAGTGGCGAGCCTGGGGCAAAACGTGGTCACGGTTTTTTCCGGCAGCTTCACCGGCGGCGGCATGCGCGGCGGCTGGGGCAGCGCGCCGACGTTGACGGTGGAAGATACGACCGCGATAAAAAACGAAGTCGGCAACGTCGTGGCCGTCAGCCCGGAAATCCGCGACCGCATGCAGATTCTCGCGAACGGCCTGAACTGGAACACGCAGATCCTCGGCGAATCACCGGACTATCCGCAGATTCGCGATTGGAATATCGCGAACGGCGCGATGTTCACCGAGGGCGACGTGCGCAGCCTCGCGAAGGTCGCGGTGATCGGCAAGACGGTCGTGGACCAGTTGTTTCTCAATCAGGATCCGGTCGGCCAGACGTTAATCATTCGGAATATTCCGTTCAAAATTGTCGGCGTGCTCGAATCGAAAGGCTTTAATTTATTCGGCCAGGATCAGGACGACATCGTCATCATTCCCTACACCAGCCACATGCGGCGTATCACCAAGCGCACGTTTGTGAATTCCATCATGGTGCAGGCCGCCAGCAAGGACACCATCAATCAGGTGCAGGACGAAATCAACGCGCTGCTGCGCGACCGCCACAAAAGCGCCGAGCCGGATTTCACCGTGCGCACGCAGTTGGAATTGATGCAGATGGCAACCTCCACCACCAAAATCATGTCCGTCCTTCTCGGCGCCATCGCCAGCGTGTCGCTCATCGTCGGCGGCATCGGCATCATGAACATCATGCTCGTCAGCGTCACGGAGCGGACGCGGGAAATCGGCATCCGCATGGCCGTCGGCGCGCGCGGCCGCGATATTTTGATCCAATTTCTGATCGAAGCCGTCACGCTCAGCGCGGTTGGTGGCATCATGGGTATCGCCCTCGGCATGGCGGCGGCGTGGACGACCTCGCATTTCACCGGCTGGCCGACGTTGACGCCGTTCGCGTGGATCGGCATTGCGTGCGTTTCCAGCGCACTCATCGGCATCGTCTCCGGTTTTTATCCCGCGTGGAAAGCGTCGCGGCTCGATCCCATCGAGGCGTTGCGCTACGAATAGTTTTTCCTTCTCATCGTCGTCCGCCGGCGCAACATTTTGAGCCTGACGGTGCGCGCGAAAAGGAGGATGATTACTGCCGCCGATTGAAAACTGAATATCTATCCACGCACACGCCGCCGTTGTTTGCTGCCGCCGTGAAACGGGCGGCGGAATGGCTGCGCGCCGGCGAGGTGGTAGCGCTGCCGACGGAAACGGTTTACGGCCTTGCCGCGAATGCGCTGGATGCCGCCGCCGTTGGTAAAATTTTCCAGATCAAAGGCCGGCCGGCGCACAATCCCATCATCGTCCACGTCGCCAGCAGCGAAATGGCCGCCGTGTGCGCAGCTGATTTTCCCCCGCTGGCGGAAAAGTTTTCGCAGGCTTTCTGGCCCGGCCCGCTGACGCTGGTGTTGCCGCGCGCAAAAAAAATTCCCGACGCAGTGACGGCGGGCGGCGGCACGGTGGGACTCCGCTGGCCGAGCCATCCATTCATGCAGGCGGTGATCCGCGAATGCGGTTTTCCGCTGGCGGCGCCGAGCGCCAATTTGTCGAATCAGATTTCGCCGACCAATGCGGAGCATGTCCGCGCCCAGCTCGACGGGAAAATTCCTTTGGTCGTGGATGGCGGGCAGTCGCAGGTGGGGATTGAATCCACGGTGCTGGATTTGACCGCCGGGCCGCCGCAGATTTTGCGGCCGGGCATGATTCATCTCGCATCGCTCCGGGCGGTTGCCGGCGACGTGCGCGGGCTGCCGGAAAAAAATCCCAGTTCCGCTGCCGCGTTGCGCAGTCCGGGGTTGCTGGCCAAACATTACGCGCCCAAAGCAAAATTGTTAGTGGCGCATTGGCAGGATGAGGCGGAACTAAAATGGCATATTGCACAATGTAAATTTCCGATTGCCGCTGTTCACATCATCGCGCACACCCGCATTCCCACCAGTTTGGGCGCGGCTAATGTGAGCGTGATTCCGCATGATGCGGAAGCTTTTGCGCGGGCGCTTTACGCGGAGCTGCACCGCTGCGACGCGGTGGGTGCGCAGTTGATTGTGGTGGAGGCGCCGCCGGCGTTGCCGGAGTGGACGGGCATCGCGGACCGCTTGCGGCGCGCGGCCGCGTGATTTAGTCGCTATCCCAACGTATGTGGTCGGTCAGGAACAAACCGGTCATCAAACCAACCGGCGCCGCTTTGAGCGGAAAGGCCGGCGGCACCTGACTGGCGGCGACGGACTTCAGCGCAAACAGCCCCCAACTATCCGTGCCGCCTTTGAAACAGTCGGAATAGAGTTTGCTATCGAGTGTGCAGAGCGTGAGGTAGAGCGCGGAAACAGTTTTGCAATAATCATTCAGCTCGAAAAACTGGTATTGCGAATTGATCGTGATCCAGGCGCATTGGCGATTGCCGTACCAGGCTACGGCCCACGGAATGTCGCTCATCATGAGTTCGTCCCGGTGCATCCAGTCGGAAATTTTTTGGATTTCCGGCGGATAATACGGCGGATACACGACCGGCGACGGCTTCGGCGGCAGCAGCGAGCCGATGAGCGGTTGGGTGGTGATTAGCAGCAGCAAGGCAATGACACCATAACGCACCTCCGGCCCCGGCGTTTTCATCTGGTCCAACAACGTGAGAAAAAACGCCACGCCAAAAATCGTCACCAGCGGCGTGAGCAACGCCAATAAATTTTCCGAACAAATATCACCCGAGAGGACCGACATCTGTGTGCGGCCCACCGCCTGCACCACAAACAACATCACCAGACAGGACATCGTGAAATAACGCAGCCGCCGCGCGGCGACATTTCGCAAGCCCAGCAGCAGGCCGGCAAAAAATAAAATACCCACCCAGCCGCCACCGAGCCGCGGCAGGTCGTTTTGAAAAACTGCGCGGGAGATTTCTAAGAATTTCCGCGTGTACGGCGTCACCCAATAGGCCGAGGTCAGATCCGGATTCAGCGACTGCATCAACCGCGAGCCGGGAAACGCAATCGTCCCCTCGACGGCTGCGTAGCCCGCCGTGCCGAAATACGTCCCGCTGACCGCGAGGTTGCGCGCGATCCACGGCGTCACGACAAACACAAAAGCCAGCCCTGCCGCCACGGCCAGACCAGTCCGGCGGGGTCCGCCGAACAGCGTCAAGTGCACCACCACTGGGACGATTAACCAGCCGAACGAATAGCGCGTCAACATGCCCAGACCCGTCAAGCCGCCCGCCAGTATGGCGAGGACAAACAGTTTGCGCAGATTTGGCGTCGCGGTCCGGACCAATTCTTCCGCTTCCACGAGACACCAGATCAGGCCGAGAAAAATCACCAGCAGCAGTTGGGTGGATAGACCGGAGATGCTGAATTTCCAAAGCAAATCCGAGCCGAGCGTCAAGCCGGCGGCCAACCATGCGGCCGGCCGATCAAATAATTTCAGCGTCACCCGAAACGTTAAAATCACCACCACCAGCAACAGCAATTGGTTGAAAATGGCGATGAAAAATTCCGGCGCGTAGCGCACAAAACGTCCGCCTTCGGACCAAAACGGCGCGTGCGTTTCCGCCTTCCAATCGGGCGGCCACACTTTCATCATCGCCGCCAACACGGTGGGATACACCGGCGCGTTGGCGAGGTCCGGATGCGGCGTATTTAATTGCGCGAGATCCGCCCGGTTCGTGGTTGCCGCCGGAAGATTCTGGTTATGCTTCCGCATCAAGTAGAGACTGAAGGGCCGGATCAAATCCGTCGAATAGCCGCGGCCTGTCGCGAGATTTCGCGCCACCTGCGCTGCGTCCATCGCTTCCGGCGAGGAAAAATTCCGGTAGGCCGAGAGATCATACAGCACCATCAGGCCGAGCAGCGCCAGCACCACCGGCACGGCGCGCAGCCAGCGGGGACCGCCGACCACTTCAAACTTGTGGATCGTCGCCTGAACCCGATCAATAATCATCATAAATCAAAATCCTTCCAAGTGATACTCGTGCAATTTGCGGTGAAACGTCCGCCGGCTCATGCCGATTTTTTTCGCCGCGTGCGTGCGGTTGCCGTCCGTTTCCCGCAACGCCCGGAGGATCAATTCTTTCTCCGCATCCTTCAGCGTCACCGCTTTGGCCGGCAACACCCGTTGTTCCGCCGCGCCGCTGCCGCGCACGGATGGCGGCAGGTCGCGCAGCGAAATCCGCTCGCTGCGGCACAACACCACCGCATGTTCAATGGCCGTGCGCAACTCCCGCACGTTGCCCGGCCAGGAAAATTTCATCAAAGCTTCCAGCGCGTCCGCCGTGAAATCATTCACGGCCTTGCCGTTTTCCTGGGCGTACTCTCGCAGAAACGCCTGTGCCAGCATCGGGATATCGCCCGGCCGCGCGCGCAGCGGCGGCAGATTGATTTCCACGACGCGCAGTCGGAAAAACAAATCTTCGCGAAATTTTCCGGCTTTGACGAGTTCTTCCAGATTTTTGTTGGTGGCGGCGACGAGCCGGATATCGGCCGTCAGCGTTTTGTTGGAACCAACCCGCTCGAAGGTGCGTTCGCCGAGGAACCGCAGCAGTTTCACCTGGATGGACGCGTCAATTTCACCGATTTCATCGAGGAACAAGGTGCCGCCTTGCGCCTGCTCAAAGCGGCCGATGCGCCGCTCGTGCGCGCCGGTGAAGGCGCCGCGTTCGTGGCCGAATAATTCGCTTTCGAGCAACGTCGGCGCGAGCGCCGCGCAATGCACGGTCACGAAGGGCAATTTCGCGCGCGGGCTGAGCCGGTGCAGCGCTTTGGCGATGACTTCTTTGCCGGTACCGCTTTCGCCCAGCACGAGCACGGTGGCGCGCGTCGGCGCGACTTGCTGGACGATTTCAAAAATCTCTTTCATCGCCGGCGATTGGCCGACGATGTTTTCCAGCCCGAATTTGGCGTCCAACTGTTTGCGGAGCGAGACGTTTTCCGCTTCCAGATTTTGGCGCTTGAGCGCGCGGGCGATGCGCATCTCCAATTCGTCAATTTGCAGCCGGCCTTTGGCAATGTAATCATCCGCGCCGCGTTTCATCGCGTCCACGGCCAGTTCCTCGGAACCGTAGGCCGTCATCAAAATGCAGATGGGCGGCTGCGGCAGCGATTTGGCGCGCGTGATTAACTGCATGCCGTCTTCGTTCGGCAGGCGGAAATCGGTGAGCATCACGTCGAAATTTTCCGATTCGAGCAAATTCATCGCCGCCTTGGCATCCTCGGCGATATAGACGTCATAGCGTTCCTCGAGCGCCGCGCGCAGGCCTTCGCGCGTGGTTTTCTCGTCGTCCACGATGAGCAAAGTTGGCTTCATAATTTTTTTCGGGCCGCCGTTTTCACCGATGAAATCCGGCTGGAAAACGTAATTCGCAGTGTGCCGTAGCTAATTTTTTTCCGTGTTTCATTTGTGAAAATTTGTGGCTAATTCGTTTTTGCGGCGAGCAGGCGCGGCTTGCGTTCGTGCAGCGGCAGCCAGATGCGAAAGGTCGTGCCGCGGCCGACGTGGCTGTCGAGTTCGATGCGGCCGTTGTGGGCGCGGACGATGCGTTGGACGATCATCAGGCCGAGGCCGCTGCCTTTTTTCTTCGTCGTGTAAAACGGCTCGAAGATGCGGTTGATTTGTTCCTGCGGAATGCCGCCGCCGGTGTCGGTCACGCTCACCCACACGCCGTCGCTGGTTTCGCCGGTTTGCAAAGTGAGCGTGCCGCCGGTGGTCATGGCTTGGGCGGCGTTTTTCATGAGGTTCACGAGCACCTGCTGCATTTGGGTGGCGTCAATCGGTGTGGCGGTGAGCGCGCGCGGCAGTTTGGTTTTCACGGTCACGCCGCGATTTTCAATTTCCGGGCGCAGCAGTTCGATGGTTTTTTCCACGACGTGATTGAGCGAAGCTAGTTTCAATTGCACCGGCGCGGGGCGGATGGCGCCGAGGAATTGCGTGACGATGTAATCCAGCCGGTTGATTTCGCCTTTCGCCACATCCAAATATTGCGCGAGCTTGCGGGCGGTTTCGGGGGTGGTATCGGCGTCCAATCGCTCGGGTTTCCGGCGGAGGCGTCCCGGCGCGCTGCCCGGGCCGGCGCGCAGTTTGTTCACCTCGCGTTCCATGAGTTGGAGGTGGATGTGCAGGGCGTTGAGCGGGTTGCCGATTTCATGCGCGACGCTCGCGGCCAACAAAGTGAGGGCTTGGACGCGTTCGCTCTCGATGGCTTCAAACGTCTTTTGGCGCGCCTCGGTGGCATCGTGCAAAATCAAGGCCACGCCGGAACTCCCGCGCGCTTCGCCATCCAGCGGCGCGGCGTAGAGCCGGAGAAATCGCGGGCGGGGATAATGCACTTCAAATTCATGCCGCGTGACGTGCGCGCCGCCGGCGCGGTCCGCCTGGGAAATTTTTTTCCAGTCCACTTCCGGCAAAAGGTCGGCAATCAATCCAGCTTCTTCTTCGGGCGGCAACCCGATCAGCCGCGTGACGGCCTGGTTGAAATAAATCACGCGCCCCTGTTCATCGGCCACGAGCACGCCGTCTTCGATGGTGTTGAAGAGGGTTTCGAGGAAGCTACGTTCGCGGGCGAGGCGTTGGACGACGGTTTGCAGGCCTTCGGTGTCCAGCCGCCCGATGCGGCCGAGCACTTTGTCGAGAAAACTGGATTTTGGCGCGGCCATTGAATAAAACGCGATTTCGCAGGTGTCAATCTGGCACAATTCGCGGTTTCGTCAAGTTCGGTCAATGCGTTTCTGTGGCGCAATTATCCCCCGCCAAGTGCCGCCCGTTTTGGCCATCTTCGCCGCCGAAACTTCCGCAAAACGGCAGCAAGCCACCGCTTTGGAGTCGGTGCCAATGCTGTCTCCGGAAACTCATTTCCACCAGAGATAACGAATTAAGTAAAAAAGTTATTCACAATGGGTGGTGCTTTGGGGTGGGGTTGTGTACAACCTGTTGTGGTTTTCCCTTTACAGGGCTAGGCGGCTTTGGTTGGCTAGCGGTGGCAATTAAATGTATCTCAAGAATCTCACAGTATTCGGCTTTAAGTCCTTCGCGGACAAGACCTCGCTGAACTTTCAGCCGGGGGTCACGGCCATCGTCGGGCCGAACGGCTGCGGCAAGTCCAACGTCTCCGACGCCATTCGCTGGGTGCTCGGCGAGCAGTCGGCCAAAGCCCTGCGCGGCGGCGAAATGGCGGATGTGATATTCAACGGCACGGACGGCCGGAAACCGTTGGGCATGGGCGAAGTGTCGCTCACGCTGGGCGGCGTCGGCGAAGAAAGTTTGAAGGCGGCGGGGATCGAAGTGAGTTACGATGAAGTGACGTTGACGCGGCGGATTTTTCGCGATGGCGGGAGCGAATATTTTTTGAATCGCACGCCGTGCCGGTTGAAAGACATCCAGCAGTTGTTCATGGGCACGGGGATTGGGCGGACGAGCTACAGCATTTTGGCGCAGGGGCACATCACGCAAATTCTGTCGAGCAAGCCGGAAGACCGGCGGATGATTTTCGAGGAAGCGGCGGGGATCACGAAATTCAAATCGCAGAAGAAGGAATCGCTGCGCAAGCTGGAGTACACCGAGCAAAACCTGTTGCGCATTGCCGACACGATTCAAGAAGTGAAGCGGCAGATTGGCTCGCTGCAACGGCAGGCCGCCAAAGCGCGGCGGTTCAAGCAGATTCAGACCGAATTGCAGCATCTGGAGACGCAATTGATGCGGCATCAATACGACGTGTTGCAAACGGAAATCAGTGAGAAAAATGCGGCCGTCGAAAATCTGCGCAACGAAATCGAAGCCGGCTCCGGCGACGTGCTGCGCTTGGAAGGTGAAATTTCGCGCCTGCGCGCACTGCTGTCCGCCCTCGAACACGAGGTGACAGCGCAGCAGCAGCGCGGATTGGAATTGAAGTCGGAAATCAGCCGGCACGAAAGCCGGATGCATTTTAATCAGGAACGCATTCACGAAATCGAGTCGCAAAATGCCAAGGCTCTCGCCGACATTGCGCAATCGGAAGAACGCCATCGCCTTGCGCAAGAAGAATTGGCGACAGTTACCGACAAGCTCGCCGCCGCTGATGCGGCGTTGACGCAGCACAAGGAAGCGCTGCAAAGCCGTCAGACGGTGCTGCGCGAAGTGGAAGACGGCCTGCGCCAGAGCGCGGAATCGTTGCGGCAGGCGCAAGCCGCGGCCTTCGCGGCGGCGCAGGATTCCTCGCGCATCCGCAATGAACTGAACGCGCTCGAAGCGCAGAAGCAGGGCAATCTGGTGCGGCTGGAAAAACTTTCGACGGAGAAGTTGCAATTGGAAACCGAGCGCGGTCGCTTGGAAACGCGGCTGGTGGAATTCACGGCGAGCGTCGAATTGGAAAAACTCACCGTCGCCACCACGCGCAGCACCGTGGAGCTACGCCAGCACCGGCTGCGCGAATTGCAGACCGAGTTGCAGGCGGCTTCCGTGGAGCAGGATCAAGTCGTGCAGCAGCAGGCGGAGAAACGCTCCCGGCTCCAATTGCTCGAACAACTGGAAGGCGCGCGCGAAGGTTTCGCCGCCGGCGCGGTCGCGGCGCTGCGTCAATCGCGCTCGGTCATCGGCTCGCTCGCGGATCACATTCGCGTGCCGGATACGTTTATCACGGCGGTGGAAAATGCCCTCGGCCATCATTTGCAATTGGTGCTCACGGAACAGCCGGCGGCGGCCGAGGAAATTCTGGCGGAACTGAGCGCGAAGCAGGCTGGTCGCGCGAGCGTCGCGGCGCTCGCGCGCGGGACGGGCGGCGGCAACGCCTTCGCCTTCACTTGCGATTTCGCGCCGGCGGCCGGCCCGGTGGCAGATTTGCCTCCCGGCCAAATCGTCCACGCGTTGAGCGTGATTCAAGCGGACCCGGTGGTGGAACCGTTGCTGCAATCGCTGCTGGTGCGCACCTTCATCGCGGCGGATTTGGCAACCGCCAAGGCGCAACTCCAGAACGGTCACGCCGGCTGCGATTTTGTGACGCTCGGCGGCGATTTGTTGAATCGTCACGGCATTTACACGGGCGGCTCGCAGAACACCGGCGGCGAGGGCCGGGCGCCGGCCTCGATTCTGGGCCGCAAGAATCAGATCACCGAGTTGACGGCGGAGCTGGCGGCGCTGCAAGGACAAGTCGCCGAGGCCACGGCCAAGCGCAGCGCGCGGTTGCAGGAGCAGACGGAATTGCAAGCGAGTTTGCAACAGGTCCAATTGGAATTGCGCCAGCAGGAAGTTGCCATTGCCACGCGCGAAGGCGAATTCAATGCCCTGAACAATTCCCATCGGCTGTTGCACCAGCGGATTGACACGATGGTTTTCGAGGTGGAAAGCCTTGCCGCGCAGGAAGCCGAAGGGCTGCAAAAGCGCGAGGCGCTGGCGGCGCGGTTGCAGGAATTGGAAGCGCGCGAGCGCGCGACGCAGGAACAGGCCGTCGCGCTGACCCGCGAGTTGGAAGAACTCCGCGTGGCCCGCGACGTCGCCAACACGGCGTTGACCGAGAGCAAAGTGGCGCTCGCCTCGGACGAGCAGCTCGCTTCCTCCTTCCGCCAGCAGCGCACGTCGCTGGGCTATCGCATCGGCGAACTGGGGCAATTGGTGGAAGCCCGCCGCAATGAATGTTCTTCCTTCGTCACTCGCACAGAACAGGCGGCGGCGGAGATTCAGGCATCGCAGGTTGCGATTGAAGGCCTCCAGATTGAGCGGGAAGCGGTGAACGTGAAAACCGCCGAGCTGGTCGGCCACAAAAACGCGCAGGACGGCGAAATTGCCCAGCGCGACGAGGCCTTGCGCGCGCAGCGCAACCGGCTCACGGAAATCCAAAACGCGCGCGGTGCGCTCGACGTGGAACTGGCGCAGAAAAACATGACCGTGCAGAACCTGCGCGAGAAGGTGCAGCAGAAATATCACCTGAACCTCGACGACATCCGCAGCGAATGCATCACCCTCACGCAGGCCGACGAAGGTCCGGCGCAGGTGGAGACGCTCACGCCGGAACAAATGGCCGCCGCCGGCGTGGCCACCGATTGGCTTTCCGTCCAGCAGCAGGTCGAGACGTTGCAGCAGAAATTGGACGACATGGGCGCGGTGAATCTCGTTGCC
>Ga0208389_1001133_pt1 | contig 11372 bp, 23 predicted proteins | sample CryBogCBH12Aug09_FD_184625 | JGI IMG/M metagenome (GOLD analysis project Ga0208389, IMG submission 184625) | Freshwater microbial communities from Crystal Bog, Wisconsin, USA - CBH12Aug09 (SPAdes) (version 2) | ecosystem: Environmental > Aquatic > Freshwater > Lake | place: Crystal Bog... | reverse complement strand
TATTGACCTTACTTTTTGACAATTTGCCATTATCAAAAGTGGCAACATGATCTCCAACCTTGATATCTTTAAGTTGTTGTGTTGTCCCGTTCGCCATCAATACATTCGTATCTCCGGTCATGCACATCACCACCACAATCGATCCCCCCGGCTGCAACCGCTGACGTGGACCAGACGTATACCACTCATACACCTTATCAAACACCGATGGATCACTAGCAGCTAACGCCGCCTCTTGTTCCGAGTGCGGGTCATCAATGATCAAAAGATCCGCGCCCTTACCCGTCACCGTACCGCCAACACCAATAGCGAAATACTCACCGTTACTATTCGTACTCCAGCGCCCCGCCGCCTTCGAGTCCGACCTCAACGCCACATTCGGGAAAACTTTTGAGTACCTCTCCCCATCCACCAAGTTACGCACCTTACGCCCAAACCCAACCGCCAACTCAGCCGTGTTAGAACACTGAATGATCTTCTTATTAGGAAACCTCCCCAGATACCAAGCCGGAAGCAGATAAGAAGCAAACTCCGACTTCGTGTGTCGTGGCGGCATATTAATAATCAACCGCTTAATCTTCCCTTCCGCTATCTCCTCAAACTTGCTCGCCATCAACGCATGGTGCGCCCCATGAATAAACCCCGGCCACATCGTCTCCACAAACGACATGAAGTCAACCTGACCACTCTCCCTCAACAAAGCATCCTGATACGCCGTAGCCAGCGGAGACAGCATCTCCTGCTCTTCCTGCGGCAACTGCTTCAGTATCTCCATCAGTTCATCCATCATCCGGGTAACCCCTTCATCCGCATATGCGCTGGCCTAATACTCCTCGGATACTTACTGTTCCCCTTACACACCCCCAGCTCAATCAGCCGCCTCATCTTCCTATTCACATTACCCCGACCCTTGTCCCCCGTAATGTGCATGATGTCATCAATAGTAGGCCCAAATCCAAACGTAGCCCACCACTCCTCAATTACCATAAAAATCTCTTTCTGCGCCGGTGTCATTTTTTATATACCCCCCACCCCTTTTTCATCCCAAACAGTGACGGGGGCCTTCTCCATAACAACCTCACCATCAACCCAATCCGTTTTAACAACCCCACCCCCATATACATCTTCAGATATATAAACCCCATCATTCATAACTTTTGCAACTGTCCCATTTGGGATAGTAAGGTCTGACTCGTTGGATGGAATGGCTGGATTGGGTACAGATGCTGATTGATTGTCTGGAATACTATGCAAATGCCCCGCCGCAATGCTCACGGATTCGGGTGGGTGCACCCCCGTGGGGGTCGCCACCGCCACATCGCTGAAGCCCTCCCCGTCCGCTTCTGGCGCTGATGCCTTCGCCTCTACGTCTGTAATCTCTGCCAGCAAGTCCTGAGCCGTTCTCTTTGTGCTTGTCCGTATGCTCTTGCTCTTACTAATAGCCAGCTGCACCGCTTCCATGAGCTTGGCCTTCAACGTATTACTATCCAGACTATGGACTATCTCACGGCGCTCAGAGAACAATGCGACCTCAGTCATCTTGCCGATAAGCTCTAAGGCCTTCAACTGTTGCGCTGGTGCTATCTCGTCCGATAGAGCCAGTTGAGACAGTTTGTGTATGGTCAACGCCCTCAATCGAGCGGGTAAAAGATACTCCTCTGCCTGTTTAGCCGCTTCCAAGGCCGTGATATATGTGGACACGCTGGGATGTGCTGCCACCTTGATTGCATCCCTTGCATGAGTCTCTCTCTTGCCCTTGGTGTTATATGCTCTCCTATACGCTTCGCTCTTGTTACCTGTGGCGACAACCTGTTCGGCGAAATGCTTTTGTTTCTTGGTGAGTTTGATTCCCGCTGGGTTGTTTGCACCTAGCACTATGGTATCTATCGGGACTGTGTTCAATCCCTCCTTTATCTCTGACCTTGTTAATTTCTTCATGGGTATCTTTTGAGAATACTGTTTGGGGGATTATTACACCGTTTCGCTTCGCTATCAACACGCGACCAACATGGCCCGTCACTCAATGCGCCTGGACAACACAACCGCCCGCTGCACCCCACTTTCCCGCTGCAACACAACCGCCTAAGCTGCAAGCTGGTTCATGCGCCCCAATTCCGATACTTCACCCTTTTGTGGCCTCTGACCCACAAATAAGCGTTTGTGGCCATACTTCGACCCTACGCTAAGTGCTTGAAAACATTGAACTTTTAAAAATAGTTAAAAAAAAGTGTTGACATTCAATATCTATGCTAGTGACAATAGAGCCTCACCACATAGGTGAGACGCAAAACAACCAACTGCTAGGAGTTTAGACATGACACTTACGACAATCAATGAGCAAGAATTCATTGCCTACGTTCGCAATCACGCTATGCGCAACTACGATAAGAACGGCTGGGACTATGTAGTCGAGGCTTGGGATGATGGAGACATTCTCGAATACTTCTCTGACGCTAACTGCAATCCTACTCGTGCATTTGCTCGTATCAAAGCCGCCGTTAAAGCCAGACACGCATACGCTCAAGAAATCATCAACGCCTAACACCAAGCCCTTCGGGGCTTTTTGGAGAACACCAAAATGTCAATCTTAAAATTCAAGCCAGCTTCAGGTTTCACTATGGAAGTGTTTAACCCTAATTGCCTAAAAGCATTCGATGCGGTTCTCGAATGTGAAATGCGTGAAGCTGGATATGCAAGCTATGACCTAACCGTTCTTGACTACGGGACGCATTATCAAGCCGCTCATGGTTCTTTTATTGAACCCTTCATCTTCAAAACTACCAACGAAGCTAAAAAGTGGCTTGCCACATGGTATGAAATGAACAAACAAAAAGCCGCTGCCATCAGCTTCAACGCATAAGGAGACAACCATGTTCTACATCAACTTCGCTATCAAGGCCGTTCTTCTGGGCATCCTCGCTGCCTACGAGCAAAGCATTCCCTTTCTCGTTTCAACGCTTGTGTGTGCTGCCGCTGCCGCTGGCTTCTATCGCTACGGTAAATAACCATGAGCCGCTACTACTCACCCACCAACAAGGTGATGTTCTGCCTGTATCTGATTGCCCTTGTTGTTCTGTTTCTTGACCTTTTTATCTGGAGAGCTTGATATGAAAACCTACACACAATACGCCGATGTTCCCGCTGATGCCCACTATCTGGGTTCTGAATTGGGTGACGGCACGATGATGGAAGAACTGTGCGATGCCATTGAAGAAGCCTCCGAACCTGTCCGCCTTCGGGAAGATAACGGCGTCTATTCATACTTCGACATAGGTCTGCGCTAAACGTCAAACTGATGAGGCCAGAAGGCCGAAACCCCGCAAGGGGTCTTTGACTAACTCAATTGAGGATTAACTATGCAAACCGCTGAACTAATTGACAACCTGCACCAGTTTATTGGAACTGAAAACTATCACCGAACAAACCCATTATTTGCCCCTGACATGGTGCATACCGATGGTGTCCAATACTTCGCTGATAACGCCCATGCTTACTGGTTCATTGACCTGATTGCCATCAACGTCAAACAACGCCCTGCACTCAAGAAAGAACCGTTCTTAGTTATCTGCCTGTCTGTCCTGAAAGACAAGGCCACCATCACGTTTGAGGATGGTGACTGCAACACCCTGTGTGTTGAGAAGGTTGATTACACCGACTGCCCAACGGGTCTGTGGAAATTCTATCTGGCTGATAACGTCCTCATGCTGCCTTCGGAGTATTGACATGATGCTGGAGACGCCCGACCAAATAGCAATGTATCGGCTGCTGACCCTGCGCCAGATGTTGCGCCTCGAACTCAAGGGTCTGAAACGGCGTGGGCGCTCTGCCTACGCAATCATCAAGGACGAACTTGGCCTCAAAGGGTCAAAGAAATCCGTATACGAACAACTCAACACAATGCTAGGAATGGAATCATGAACAAGTTTGTTATTGAAATCACTACTGAGAACGATGCCTACGAATACCCCAATTACCTGTTGGAAATTGAATCCAACTTGAAGGCCGTGATTGCCAAGCTGCAAAACCAACAAGAACACGGTTACATCTACGACACCAATGGCAACCGTGTCGGGGCTTTTGAAGCCCTTGACGTTAACGAGGAGTAACCAATGGAAACCTATATTTCAAGACAACTCATGCAGGTCTGCCCGCTGCCGCCCGAAAAATGCGGTGAGCTGAGATTGCAAATCCGCTCAGAGAAAGGCCAGACAAATTGGCTGACCATTGACCCTGTGACATTTATCAAAATCGAGCCGCTACTCGAACAATGCTATGAAAGGAAAGAATGATGGGCTGGCTATTTCAAAACGACTATGGGCTGACAACCAAGGATTTCATTGTCAATGAATTCTCAGAAGATAACGAACGTGGCAAATGGTGGATTACTGACGTATCTGTGCGTGGCAACGTGGTTTATTGCATTCAGCATTGTCTGAACAAGAACACCAACATGACGCATGGCGAAGGGATGGTTATCCTCATTTCTCGCAAGGATGGGCAGATAGGCTACAAGGACATGGGCGAGTCCTGTGGCCCTTACTACACCGATGCACCCAAGAAGCTGCTAGACAAGCTGGACACCCTGTATCCAACTACAAGCGAATTCGCATTGAAGTGGCGAGCCAGCTGCCGTGCCAAGCTGGAAAAGAAGGCCGTGAAGGTCAAAGCTGGTGCAATGGTGAAGTTTGCCAAGCCGCTGCGGTTTATGGGTCTTGGTGCATTGGATACCTTTTACTATGAACCCGATGCCGGAACTACCGCCTTCAAGACACCACACGGTTTCAAGGTGCGTATCCCCAAGTGGAAAGAACGTGAGCATACAGTCGTATCAAACTGATGAGTCCTGAAGGACGAAACAAGTAACCATGAGTCCGCAAATTGCCCTTGGCATGAGGCCGCAAATTGGTTACTTGTCTTTGATTAACTGCTAGGAGAATCCTATGGGCTTAGATATGTATTTAGCGGGTAAACAATACCTGTGGCGCGATGATGAACCCAAACGCAAGGAGATTGCTGAAGTGCTGGGCGTGGACAACTATAAGGCCAATGAGGTGCGTTTTGACCTGATGTATTGGCGTAAGGCCAATGCTATTCACGGTTGGTTTGTCAATGTCGTGCAGAACGAAGTAGACGACTGTGGCGAATACGAAGTAGAACGTGAACAGCTGGAATCTTTGCGTGACCTGTGCAAAGAAGTGCTGGACACACGCAACACCGAAACGCTGCCGCCAACAACTGGATTCTTTTTTGGCGAAGGCGAAGTGACCGACTACTACTGGCAGTATTTGCAAGACACATTGGACGGTCTGACCAAGCTGCTGGAAGACCCCGCAAGCAACAAAATGTCCTTCCACTATCAATCATCATGGTAAGCCAAATGAAAATCTACAAAGTATCTGTAACGCTACTGGTAGAGGGGGAAACCCCTCAATCTGCGCTCGACAACGCTCTGAACGACTTGGAATACGTCATGGAAACTGACGCCACCATATGCGGCTTTACACGGCCTACGAAGGCCATTTTCTACAAAGACATGGAAGAGGTGACCGCGAAGGCCATGTTCTACAAAGACATGGAAGAGGTGACCGAATGAAAAGCTATACAGTAACTTTGCGCTATGTGACGCACGTTGACGTTTATGTAGATGCCGAAGACGAGGCCGCTGCCGAAAACCTAGCGTGGAAAGAAATGCACCGCCTTGAAGGTGACGATTGGCTGCATGACGGTGAATGGACAGAAGTGTTTGTCTCTGAAAACAAAATGATGGAGGCCGCATGAGAGACGAATACGAACTGCTGATGGGGCGTGTCCTGCGCCAAATCGTTAAGGACGTTGAAGACCTAAACCTGCAAGCAATCGATGAATTGCTCAGGTTTGTAGACGAATACTATTTGAAGGCCTATGTGCAAGAGGTTGATGAATGAGATACGAAGTGCAGACATGGACATTAGGAGATGGCTGGATTAACTGCTGGAGTCACATGGATAGCGATGGGGACACCACCCCTGTGCGATTCAGAACCTATAAGGAGGCTTTGAAAGAACTGAACAGCTATCTCACATCTCAAACCGCTGCCGTGGCCTGTGGCGACATGGCAGAAGAATACTCAATACACGATTTTAGAATTAAGGAGCTGGAATGAAAACGTATGAATTAACGGGCGCTGCCCTTGATTGGGCTGTGGCGAAGTGTGAGGGGGTGGCTTTGGTGTTGGCCCCGTTCACGGGTGCTCGAAACTTTGTGATTCTGGGGCAGAACATGAAGCCAACAATTGTAATGTATGAGCCCTCCCTTTACTGGGCGCAAGGTGGGCCAATCATTGAGCGCGAGGGCATGGACTTGAACCCCCACGGCGTCGACTCAAGCAATGGGCGCACACATTGGCGAGCAGCGATTCAGTGGCTCGACGAATCTGATTTTGAAGCCATCGGCCCCACACCACTAATTGCTGCCATGCGCTGCTATGTCGCAAGCAAGCTGGGCGAAAACGTGGATGTGCCGGAGGAACTGCAATGAATTTAAAAGACAGCGGCTTTAGGAAAGTGCCAGTCTTTGTAGGGGGTGAAACCCCTATAAAGCTGGTTGATTTTCCTGCCAGAGAAACCTTTGACGAAATGTATTACAGAATCAAAGCAGAACGGCGTGACACCATCTGGAAAATTCTAGTCATGCGTAACAGCGGACACACCCTGCAATCTGTGGCTGACGCATACAATCTGAGCAAAGAACGTATACGCCAGATTGAGGCTAAATTTTTACGGAAAGTAAAAGTTTCTTCAGACGCTGGCTTGCCTTGAACAAACCAATTTTTTGATGATAGTCATTAAAATCATCCCCAACTGTTTCGCTGATGAAATACGGCTTGCCTGTTTTTTTGGCGACAGTTTGGCCGACACCGCTGCTATCGTTATCAGCAATGATGAGGCCATGCTTGACGTGCCCACTTACGAACTCCATGTTGGATGCGGAGAACGTCACGCTGATGTTGTGCGGAATGTTTATATGTTTCATGACCTCCCTGACACTCAAGCCAGTGGCGTAACCCTCGCAAAATACTGCGATGCCTTTTGTCCCGATAGAAAAGGCTGCTCCCTTAGAAACTTGACCATGCAAGAACTTCTTTTGCCCCTCATGGTCAATGAGCTGACAACCGCACACTCTTCCTTTGTTCCACATTGGTATAACCAATAAACGAACGCCATCCTTCTCCCAGACGTTACCCAACTCATCTGGGAATCCCTTTCTCTCAAGATACGGATGCTTTTCTAGGCTGCACTGGCTGAGTATCCACTGCGCCTTTGCTGCGGCTTTGTCCGCTGCTGCCGTCCTTTCATCGTTTGACGAACGCAACTGTTGACGCACCATCGGGCTGACGGAAGTTTTGCCGTCCGCAAACCATGTTACTGGCTTTTCCATCGTGGCCCAATTCTGAACCCAACCAACCTCGCCCAAAAATTTATACCGTCCGTTTGACGAACGTGGATGGTCTACCGTTGGTGTAGCCACCCATCTGTTGTATTTAACATCATCCAGAATCAATCCGTATTCCCTAGCAAAATTAACGAATTCCATCTTGTTGTCCTATCTTGTTTTGACGTTTCGACCAAGCAATGTTCCTATGCTTGACCCACTTAATAGTTTCTGGTGTAGGGGTTTTCGGTGTCTGAGCCAATCCTCTAGGCCAAACACCATACTTCTCTCGATACTTGTTATTCGCCCAATACGGGTTGTAACTTCTGTTGTAAGCAATTGCCAAAAGCTCTGAGTAGAAATCTTGCTTGGAATCCTTACCCGCCCCATTGTCAAAACCAAGCTCGACCAACTCACCCTCAATAGCTGCAATCTGCTTTCTTGGTTTGACGTAACCACAAGCCGCACAGTTATAGGTGTTCTTCACCCACAACGCACCGCACTTGGGACATTTCTGCTCTTCCTTGGCCTGCTCTGTCGGTTCTTTCTTGGCCTTGTCTACCTTCTTGTCCAACTCACTCACACCGTCCGTGTAAACCTCGTCCCAATCATCCCTGAAGCGCAAGTAATTGCCCGAATGGTCTAGCCACAAACCAAACTCTTTGTTGGGCGCTGCCCTCATGACCCGCCCCATCTGCTGAACATGGCTGGACAAAGATTTTGAGAACGGCCTCGCTGACACACCAATCATCACATCAGGCACATCAAATCCTCTGGTCAATATGTCTGTCGCAATGAGGCCGTGAATCTCTGTATCAGGCTTGCTGAAATCATCAATCACATCCTGCTTGTATTGACCGTCCTCTTTGTAAGAGATAGAAACAAAGTTATAGCCCTTGCGTGCAAACTGCTCCACCAAGTCCCTGCCGTGGTCTACGCCAGCACAAAAGACAATCGTCTTTCTTGGTTTGCCAAACACTTCGTAGGTTTTCTTTTCCCACTCAGCAACAATGTCACCAGTAATTTGCATCCCCCGCTTGGTAACTTCGTCTGGACTCCACTCGCCAGCAACCTTCTTGGCCCCCTTCATGTCAATCTCTTTCGAGATAAACACCCGCAGCGGCGCAAGCCACTTGTTCTGAACCAAGAACTCTGTCGTTGACCCAACAACTACGTTTGAATAAATGGAACCAAGCCCTTTAGTAAAAGGTGTTGCCGTAAGCCCAATTACTTTAATGTTGGGATTACTCTGGATAATCTCTGTGGCCTTCTTGCGTGTGATGTGGCACTCATCAACGATAAGCAGGTCAATGTCTGGAAGGGTTGTCCTGCGCTCAAGGGTCTGCGATGAGCAAATCTGAATCTTCTCACGCTTGTCCTGATTCCAATGATTCGCTTGGATGACACCATGCCGGATGCCATACTTAAATAACCTGTTGCTGGTCTGGTCGATTAAAACAATACGGTCCAACAACATGGCAGCACGTTTGTAATTCTGTGCCGTGGCTTTCATGAGATAGATGGCTACCTCAGTCTTGCCAAACCCCGTGGGGGCATAAAGAAGCTGGCATCTGTGGCCGTCTTTAAAACCATCACGGAGTTTGTCCACCACACCCATCTGGTGTTCTCGCAGGACGAGTGACATTTAAATGCCTATTTTTTTCTTCAATGAATTGAGCTGACGAATCAACTCTGCATTCTTCTGCTGGAACATGTCTCGACTGTCCCGAAGCGTAGCAATCTCCATGTCCCGCATCTTCAATTCCTCCCGCAGCTGCTGGACCGTCTCCAGCAAATCTTCCTGCTCAATCTCTGTTGCATCCCAACGCTTTGACGCAATCACGTCCTTGGCCGCCGTCAACTCTTGATGCAACTCTTCAATCGTGTAGGAAAGTTCTTGAATCTTGTCGTTCTCTACTGTCCCACTTGGGATAGTGGGCGTTACTGTCCCATGTGGGATAGTGGCCTTTTCTTTCTTTGAAGCCACTTTGTCTGACTTGCCAATCTTGTCCGTTTTCATGGTGAGCTTCTTGCCGTCCCTGACGTAAGTCACCTGTGCTGGGGCTTCAGTTAACTCAGCCCTCCACCTTGAAATCGTGGAATTGGATTTGCCAAGTTCTTTGGCTATCTGTCTGGTTGACCAATCTTGATACTCTTTTGATGTGAAGTAATAGTTGGCAATCGCCTTCCATTCTTCTGCCGACAAAGGGATGCCGTGTTTGTTGTTGGCCGTTCTAGCAAAGCGTTTAGCATCTTCCAAAGTGCCTTGACGAACGTCACAATCAATCGCAGTGTTGCCGTTCTTTTTGTATGCAAAGAAACGGTGGAATCCGTCTGCAAGCCAGTAGTCAACACCATCATGAAAAACTACAAGGGGCGGAAATACAATTCCCTCTTTCATCAGTTCTGCATATTCAGCTACCTTGTCTTCATGCAGCTTGAACCGAACCTGAGTGCCACCGTCTGTGCGGATGGCTAGAGCATTTATCTTTTTCAATCATTTCTCCTAGCTGAAGGGTCAGTTTATAAAAATTACAAAATTGGCGCAAGTTAGTTTTCAACCTGATTCTTAAATTGTTCATTGAGGTAGTTGTTGCTACACATCACACAAACACGCCTTCCATCTAAATCACTTTGGACCTCCTTTTTACCTAATTTCATACCACCAGTGCTTAACATACGACAGTAAGTATCACCCTCGTTCCACAAATGAGCAGCTGACTTGGTTTTGTTTGAATCATAAAAATACTGCATAACCACTCCTATCAGGTTTGGTGGATCTAGGCTCGGCTGGGCAAGAATCTGCCTTCAGCCACCTAAGCGGCATCCGGCATATTCCCATATCAGTGTGTGGAGCCATCTGAGTGTTCCGTATGGGAGCTGGTTCACTGCGTGGTGACCAACCTTCAGGACTTTCCGGCCCATTGCGCCGTCTTGCACAGCCCCTGATCCAACCCTGCTACCCGCAAATCGCTTCACGGACAGGTCTGGAAGACCCCTGTTTGTGCTTGCAACTTCTTTGCACAACGTCAGCCAAGTAAGAACGTAGTAGAACTGGTGGACTGCGGACTACACCTTTCGGCTTCCTACGCTTCCCTCATGCCAATCCAAAACCCGATAGACCTTGGCTCAAGTCTGGCCGAAAAGCAAAAACCCCGCAAGATGCTCTGTGGTCTTGGCTCTTTGGCGTGAGCAACAGCAAGACGATTGAACAATGTCAAAAGACTCGCCTGCCGTACGACAAGACCACACAGAACCCTGCGGGGTTTAAAACATTGTTCAGTCGCCCAGATGCCACTCCAGACAATTTGAATTATATACCCATGTCAACGTGTGTCAACAAGTATTTTTAGGTGTTGGTGGCTCACATAAAGCAGTGTTGTTATCACACTAAAACAGATTTGAATTGACTCAACCACATCGGCGCTAACCCGATGCACCACCAACGGCTCAAGTATACGAAAAAAAACCCCCAAGGGTGAGCTTGAGGGTTAATTACACTTTTAACTGCTAGGATAAAAAGTGCGTCAGGTGATGATGGCAACTGACACAGCTATTGTATCACTATGTGGTCATTCTCAAATAGCCAGCCGATGGTCTTGCGGTGTGCGTCCTCCCACAGTTCCACTCGCTCGTCTTTGCTAAGTTTGCTTCCTTGGTCAAGTTCCATGTGGCAGCTGTAACAGAGAGCAGCCGCCCGATAATCATGTGCTTTGATACCTCGACCTTTTCCGTCTCGTAATTGGTTTGAGTGCGCTGCGACAATAGTTCCATCTTTTCTTCCACAATGTTGGCACGGGCTTTCTCGCAGTAGTTCGAGCAGCCGTTTATTTCTATACATTTTAACTTGACCTACTCATGTGTTCTTTTCCTTTTCAACTGGGCCATTGAACATGGCCCTGCTTAACGAGTTGAGAATGGCGATCTTCATTTCATTGCGCTCCTCTTTAGGATATTCAGAC
>Ga0208389_1001120_pt1 | contig 11442 bp, 9 predicted proteins | sample CryBogCBH12Aug09_FD_184625 | JGI IMG/M metagenome (GOLD analysis project Ga0208389, IMG submission 184625) | Freshwater microbial communities from Crystal Bog, Wisconsin, USA - CBH12Aug09 (SPAdes) (version 2) | ecosystem: Environmental > Aquatic > Freshwater > Lake | place: Crystal Bog... | reverse complement strand
GTTGTGAAACAGTTCGTCCCTATCTACTATTGGTTAAGAAAATTAAAATGACTTATATCTAGTACGAAAGGAATGGAATAAGCGCGTCAATTGTGTACCGATTGTTATTTCCTGTAGCATAGTCGGGTAGCTACACGCGTCGAAATAATCACTGAATTACACTAAGTGAGAAGTTCACATTTTTTATTTTCTAAGAGAACGGTGATAGACTATCACTTTGATAGGTCAAGTGTGTAAGTAGAGTAATCTATTCAGCTAATTGATACTAATTGTTCGAGAATATTTTATCCATTTATTTATTTTATAAAAAAAAACATACAAAAGGTTGATTAGCTCAACCGGTAGAGCGTATGACTGTTAATCATAATGTTAAAGGTTCAAGTCCTTTATCAACCTTACTTCAGGATTTTTTATTTCATATATATAATTATATGATATTTTTATTCATGGGATTTGTTGTATCTCGGAGTGAATGCTTCTGTAAGCGCATCTTAACACATGCTAGTCGAATGTTAAACATATTTTATTTTTGACATGGCAAACAGGTGAATAGTATACATGTATCGTGCCCAATGTGCAGGAATCATTGAGAGTTTCATAAATACCTAGAGGCTATTTATTGTTATTATGGATTGACGTAGTTGTTTCATCGTAACTAATATTGTCGCTATTGGATCGATATGTAAAGTATTAGGTAGTTGGTGAGATAAAGCTTACCAAGCCAGACATGCTTAGTTGGACTGAGAGGTTGTTCGACCACAAGGGGACTGAGACAAGGCCCTTTTTCCGTTTGGAAACAGCAGTGGAGAATTTTGGGCAATGAGCGCATGCTCGACCCAGTGACGTTTACATTGATGATGAAGGCGAAAACGCTGTAAAATCAAAGAGTACTTTAATAAATAATGATAGAAAAGTTACTTTTTTTTAGCACCGGCTAATTCTCGTGCCAGCCGCCGCGGTAATACGGGTGGTGCTAGTGTTACTCCTCATGACTGGGCGTTAAGGGTGCGTAGGCTGTATATTATGTTTTTACAAAAAGGCAATATTTATTGTCTAAAAAACGAACTGGTATACTTGGATTTTAGTAGAGTCTGTATGGAACTTCAGATACTAAGGTTTAAATCTGTTAGAGGTTTGAGGGAACGTTCGCAGGTTAATGCATTATTCTTACTAATAATCGACGCTGAGGCACTAAGGCATGGGTATCAAACAGGATTAGGTACCCTGGTAGTCCATGCTATCAACTATGAGTGTTAGGCCTATATAAATTAGACCTAAGCTAACGCGAAAACACTCCGCCTGGGGACTACGAGCGCAAGCTTAAAACTTAAACAACCTGACGGAGAGTAGTTACAAGTGGTGGAGCATGTGGTTTAATTCGATACACCGCGTGAAAACTTACCAGTTCTTGTCATTTTAAGAATGATAGTTGAAAGTATTATGAAAATAATATTTATTCTTTTATTAGAATCTATCATTTTATATTATCTTTTTAATATAAAACAATATTTTAATTATGTTTTCTGTTTTATTTCGTTTTCATGTGTATTTAAAATAGATTACATTTTCTTATAAACAGGTGTTGCATGGCTGTCGTAAGCCCGTGTTGTGAAACGTTAGGTTAACTCCGATCAACGGGCGTAACCCTCGTTCTTATTCTGCAATTTTATTTGCTCTTTAAGAAGATTGTCAACATAATGTTGAAGGAAGGTGGGGATCACGTCAAGTCATTATGACCCTTATGAACTGGGCTACACATGTGCTACAGTGGCAACTACAAAATGATACGTGAATGTGAATTTATGTAAATCAGAAACGTTGTCTTGGTTCGGATAGTTCTCTGCAACTCGAGAACTTGAAGTAGGAATCACTAGTAATCGTAGAACAGTACGCTACGTGAATTGTTTTCTACTCTTGTACACACCGCCCGTCAAGCTTCAAAAGTTAGTAGTGTTAGTAGGTGTACATCTCTTCATCTTTTTTTATGCTATTGTGATTTTGTTCATTGTAGTATATTAATTATGTCGTTGCTCTGTATGCCAATGCATTATCAATGATTGAAGTTAAGTCGTAACATGGTAGCCGTACGGGAACGTGCGGCTGGAACAATTATCTATTTTCTTTTTTTTTGGTATAATTTTTGTGTTTTCTATTATAGAAAAAGGCTCGTCCGTCTTCTAATTGTAGTGAAAAATAAGTAGTATTTTAATCTTTTATTCATCTGTTGGGTCTACTACTTTTTTTTAATCAGATGTTAAATTAAATTTGGGTTCTCATAGCATTTCGAACTGGGAAACCTTATTTATTTTAAGGGCCTTTTTTTGTTATTTATTTAAGGGGAGATGCCAGAGTGGTCCATTGGGATTGTCTTGAACACAATTCATCATAGGTTCGAATCCTATTCTCCTCTTAGTGGCGGAATAGATTAAAGTAGATCAATAGGCTCATGACCTGAAGATGAGGGTGCGAGTCCCTCTTCCGCTTTTTTACTTATTGTTATTTTATATGCTTTCTTATTTAGTTAACTCTTGTCCTTCTTTTTTCTTTTATTGTATGCAGCGTGATAAGAAAAGAGTTGATTCTTTGATCATAAATAATAATTCCAGTCACTATTATTTAACTGTTCATCGTGATTCTCTTTTAAAGTCTATTTTATTCTTGTTTTTGGATATGAATTGCCAAGCTAAATTATTAATTGATATTGTTGGTTCTGATTTTCCATATAAAAAAAATCGTTTTTATGTTTTTTATAATATTTTATCTCTCTTGTATGGAGGTCGTTTTTTTGTTTCTTGTTCTGTTAGTGAGTTAGATAAAATTTCTTCTGTCGTTCCATTATTTTCCGCTGCGTCTTGGTATGAACGTGAAATTTGGGATATGTATGGTATTCACTTTGATGGACATCCTGATTTACGTCGTATCTTGACTGATTACGGGTTTCAAGGCCATCCTTTACGAAAGGATTTTCCTCTTTCAGGATTTATTGAATTATATTATAATGAACGTTTACATAGTATTGTTTATCAGCCTGTTTCTTTTATTCAAGAGTATCGACATTTTGATACTTTATCCCCATGGGAATGGATAAATTAAATGTGTGTTATTTTTCTTATTTTTCATGGCCCTTTCGTCTAGCGGTTTTAGGACACTGCCTTTTCACGCAGTAACACAGGTTCGAGTCCTGTAAGGGTCACGTGCGTCTTTTTGTCTGGGTTAAATTTTGTTTCATTTATTTTTATTTTAAAACATGTCTAATAACGTCGTTAAAGAAAATATTAAAGTAGGTATTATTAAATCTTTAGGTGATGGTATTATCGTAGCAGAAGGATTAGATAGAGTTTTTATTGGTGAAATCGTTCATTTCAATAGTGAAAATTCTCCTTTTTATGGTATGGTATTAAACATTGAATTATATGCTGTTAAAATTGCATTAATTAACGGTAGTGAATTACATTTACATGCAGGTGATCGTATTTATAGAACACATAAATCAGTTGAAACTAAATCTGGTTTTGGTATTATTGGTAGAGTATTAAATCCTCTAGGAAAATGCTTAAATAAAAGCGATTTTGATGATGAAGAATATACAAAACAAGAATTATTAAATGTTACTTCCGTTAAAGTCGAAGTAAATGCACCAGGTATTATTGGTAGAGAACCTGTTAGAAGACATTTACATACAGGTTTAAACTCTGTTGATGCTATGTTACCAATTGGAGCAGGACAACGGGAATTAGTTATTGGAGATTTAGGTAGTGGTAAAACTACTTTATGTATTACTGTTATCTTGAATCAAAGAGCAAAAAATGCTAACTTCTGGAGAGCTGTTGAAAGAGCATTGGTAACACAAAAACAAGGTTTATTCTTACCATGTATTTATGTCGTAGTTGGAGGTAGAAGATCTGAAATGTCTCGAGTAAAAAGATTATTACAAGTTTCTGGAGCAATGACTTATACAGCATTAGTCTTCACTAGTGCAGATGACTTAGCAGCGCTACAATATGTAGCACCTTATGCTGGTTGTGCTATGGGTGAATGGTTTAGAATAGAGGTTTTAGAGCATTAGTTGTCTATGATGACTTAAGTATTCATGCTCAAGCATATAGACAAGTTTCTCTATTGTTAAGAAGACCTCCTGGACGAGAAGCATATCCAGGTGATATTTTCTATTTACACTCTAGATTGTTAGAAAGAGCAGCTCAAATGCATAGAACTTTGGGTGGTGGATCTTTAACAGCTTTACCAGTTGTTGAAACTCGAGCAGGTGATATCTCTGGTTATATTCCAACTAACGTTATCTCTATTACTGATGGTCAAATATTCTTATCTATGAAATTGTCTAACCAAGGTATTCGTCCAGCAGTTGATTTAAATTTATCTGTTAGTCGTGTCGGTTCTGATGCTCAACCAGATATTTTAAAATATGTTTCTAAAAAAACAAAAATTGAATATAGTTTATATAGAGCATTTCAATCTGTTGAAAGAATCGGTGGTGATTTAGATCCATCTATCGCTCGATTCTTAAGAAAAGGTAAACAAATTATGGCTTTCTTTAAACAAGAAGTATACAATAGTGATATCGTTTATGAACAAGTCGTTTGTTTACATGCAATTTCTAAAGGTTTTACAGATGAATTGAATCCATTGATTATTACTTATTTCTTTAGATTATTATTTGATGTAGAATTGTCTTATAGCTATTTACGTTATGATTTATTAATGTTCTTACGTGATAGAAGAAAATTAGAAGTTATTTGCCAAAACTTCGGTATTGATTTTATTGAAGAAGAAATTAATGGCTGGATTTCTGATTTCTTAGTAGTTTATAATGAAAATTATGGTAGAAGAGCCCTAGAAATTATGGGTACTGACTAATTTTTGTTAGCATGCTACTTGCTTTTTAATTCTATTTTGAGCGCCTGTTATTATTTAAATGGTAATGGGCGCTCTTATATAAAATCGAGTTTTTTAAATTTGGTTTTTACTTGGGTTTTTTAATTCGTTCATTCTTAATCTTATTCTCTTATATTTATTAGTATAAATGTTTGACTTAGTGTTTGATTTTATTTTTGGTAATTTTCTTTTTATTGTATTATATTTTTTGTGTTTTTTAGTTTTTGTTTTATTAAGTGTTGCTATTTGTACTTTATTAGAACGTAAATTAATGGCTAGTATGCAACGTCGAAAAGGACCTAACGTTGTAGGATTGTTTGGTTTTTTACAACCATTCGCGGATGCGTTAAAGGCGTTGGTTAAAGAAAACATTATTCCACGTGATGCGGATGCATATATATTTTTATTAGCTCCAGTGTTTACTTTCTTTTGTAGTTTAAAAGTGTGGGGTTTGTTACCATTAGACTCTATTGATTATCCTATTTACAGTCTAAACGGTGTATTATATCTTTTGATTATTTTATCCTTTGGTGCTTACGGTATTATTTTCGCTGGGTGGTCCAGTATTCTAAATATGCATTTTTAGGTGGTTTACGTTCCACTGCACAAATGATTTCTTATGAAGTATGTGTTAGTTTTATTTTTATTACTATTGTAATGCTTTCTCAAAGTATGGATTTTAAAGATATTGTTGATTTACAAACTAATTGTTGGTATGTTGTTTCTTTATTGCCTTTATGGGTTATTTTTATAATTTGTGGATTAGCTGAGACTAATAGAGCTCCTTTTGATTTACCAGAAGCAGAAGCTGAATTAGTAGCTGGTTATAACGTTGAGTATTCTGGTATTCCTTTTGCTTTATTTTTTATTTCTGAATATGCTAATTTAATTGCTACTAGTACTGTTTGCAGTTTACTTTTTTTTGGTGGATGGTTACCTATGTTTGGTTTATCTTTTATTCCTGGTTATATTTGGTTAAGTTTAAAAATTTGTTTTCATATTTTTGTATTTATTTGGATTCGAGCTACTTTTCCTCGTTATCGATATGACCAGTTAATGAAATTAGGTTGGAAAGTACTTTTACCTTTAAGTTTGTTTTTCTTATTCTTTTTTTCTTTTATCTATATGCATATAGATAAATATGTTTCTCTTTCTTTTTAAATGAAATATAAATTCTTTTATGAAAAACAATTTCGTCAATTATTAAATTCATCTGGATTAGCAAGTTCAAATTATTATATATTAGATCATTTTAGTTATAAAGTGATTGGTTTTTTAATTAAACATGGTAATAGACATTCTGCAATGTCTACTTTTTTATCTAGTCTTTCTTTCGTGAAAAAAGTTACTTTAATGTCTCCTATTTATTTTTTACGGGTTGCTTTACTCAATTTGAAATCTTTATTTTCTGTTATTACGGTGTATAAAGGTAAATGGGTTTCTTATCGTACTTCATTTCGTACTCCTACTTCTCAATTAAAACAATCCATTCGTTTGTTATTGCAGTTAGCTAATAAACTTCGTTCTGATCATCCAGAATTAGATTATTCTCAGTGTTTGGCGTTAGCTATTCTTAATTGCTATTTCAAACATGGTTCTTTGTTTAAAGATCTTCGTAGATTACATTTGAAAATAAAAAATAAAAAAATCCGATTTAAACGTGATAGTAAAAACAAATTTAAAATTCGATTTAGACGTACTCGTAAAAATAAAGGTTTTTATTATTTGAATAAGTATGGATTATATAAACGTATTGTTCCTCTTTCATAAAAATAATTATGGGTAATAACTTTGTTCATATTAATGGAAAAAAAATAAATGTTTCTGAGTGGTCACTTACTGTTCTTCAATTATGCGATCGTCTTGATGTGAAAATTCCTCGTTTTTGTTATCATGAACGGTTATCTATTGCTGGTAACTGCCGTATGTGTTTAGTAGAAATTGAATTTATGGCTAAACCTATGATCGCGTGTGCTACTTCTTTATCCAAAAATATGTCTATCTTCACTAATAGTAATTTAGTGAAAAAAGCTAGAGAAGGCGTATTGGAATTTTTATTAATTAATCATCCATTAGATTGTCCTATCTGTGATCAAGGAGGTGAGTGTGATCTTCAGGACCAATCAATCATTTATGGTGCAGATAAGGGACGTTTTTCTGAGGTAAAACGTTCTGTAGAGGATAAAGATTTTGGTCCTATCGTAAAAACTGTTATGACTAGATGTATTCATTGCACCAGATGTGTTCGTTTTTTTGAGGAAATTGCTGGTAAACCTGTTTTAGGTACAATGGGTAGAGGTCGAGATACTGAAATTTCAACTTACTTAGCTTCTGTCGCTTTGAATACTAACATTTCTGGAAATGTTGTTGATTTATGCCCTGTTGGAGCTTTGACTAGTAAGCCAAATGCCTTTTTGTATCGATCTTGGGAACTAACTAGTGTTGAATCCATTGATGTTCTGGATTCATTATGTAGTAACATCCGTGTAGATTTAAAAGGTGCTGAATTAATTCGTATTTTGCCTCGTAGAAATGATTTAATCAATGAAGAATGGATTACTGATTTATCTCGTTATTCTTTTGATGGATTAAAAAATCAACGAATGAGTTTTCCAATGAATTACAATCATTCTTCCAGTTTATATGTTTGTTCTAGTTGGACTTCGTTTTATAATTCTTTTATCAATACATATGTTACTTGTATACATTCAAATAAATTTAGTTATGTTGATGTCGGTTCTAGTTTAGATGCATATAGCGTTTATTTGTCCTCTCTTTTATCAAAAGTTTTATATAATGATGCATCTTTTTCCTCTTCTAATGTTGATAGTCGTTCCTCTTATTTATTAGATACATCTTTTTTAAATAATGATAGTTTATTATTATCTTCTTCTTTTTTTAATTTTCCACTATTGAATACTAAAGTTAGACGATGGTTACGTTCTTCTTTGTTACATCGTGTTTATTATTGTGGTGTTTCTACTGTAACTAATTATGATTTAACACATTTTTCTTTGTTTGAAACTTCCTCTTCTACGTTATTGCGTGGTAAACATCCAATGAGCATTTCATTGAATCGTTTTACTAAAATTGGTTCTTTTATTCCATTTGATCATGCTAACGTTAATTTTACATTATCTACTTACTCTTTGTCTAATACTACTTCTCTTTTACATTCATCTGAGCTAGGAGTTTCATCTTCTACCTCCGTTCGAAATGCTTATTTTTATTTGGGCTTGGATAGTAATAATACTGTTGATTTTTCTTCTTTTGATAATTTATTTTATATTTATCATGGAACACATCATAATGTTAAACATAGTGGATTAATTAATGCTAGTAATACAATTTGGTACTTACCTTCTTGTTCTTATTTGGAGGATAATATGCCTTATTTAAATTTATTTGGCATGTTACAGTGGACTAGAAAATGTATGACACATTATGGATTTTCACAATCACATAAATTAATGCTTACTAATTTAATAATTAAAATTTCTTCATATTTAAATACAGCTGTGGATGTTTCTTTATTCAATAATTTGATTATTGATCGTCTTCCGGTGTTGTTAAGCTCTTCTTCTGTTCGTTTGTGTTCTTCTGTTTCTGTTGCACGAACTATTGAATCCACTTTTACTAAATCAGATTCTCCTGTTTTTGTAAATTATTCTTTTACAGTTAAACAAATGAAACAGTATAGTACATCATTTTAATTTTGTGGGAATAGCTTAAGTGGTGAAGCGTTGGTTTTGGATACCAAAGATTGCAAGTTCGAGTCTTGTTTCCCACAAAATTTTCATTTTTAGGATATTTGGGGGAGTAGTTTAACGGCTAGAATATTGGTCTCCAAAATCAAAGACGGAGGTTCAAATCCTTCCTTCCCTGTTTTCAGTATTATTAATCGTAAATAATGTTATTTAGTTTTGTAGATTCTATTCTTCCTTTTAGAAATAAAGTAAAGCAAGAACAGTTGGAAGCTTCGAATCTTTACCAATTTTTGAGTCAGCGTTATGGTATTGGTTCTAAGTTAAGTAAATTAATTATAAAACATAGTGGTTATTCTCATGAGTTTTCTGCTGGTCAAGTTCCTGCAAATCATATTTCAGATAAAATTAGAAAATTATTTGTTCGAAATATTTCTTTATTGGATAACAATTTAAAGGAATGTATGTTAAAACAAATAGAAAAATCCGTTAAAATGGGTTCATACAAAGGTGTTAGACATGTTTTTAAATATCCTTGCAGAGGACAACGAACTCGTTCTAATGCTAAAACTCGTAAAAAAATGACATTTCAGTCTAATTAATTTTTGATTATGTCTTTACAATCATTTCTTTTATTTTCCCATTTTAAATTGTTATTTATTCGACATTCTTTTTATGCACATAAGTTAATTACTAGACGTAAATTGCGTTCTTTTTTACATATGAAACGTTTAAAAAAAGTACCTTCTGTGCGTAAAAATATTCGTTTCTCATCTATTAATTTTACCAAAGTGCAACAGGCTAAAATTTTTTATTCTTCTTTTGGTTTATATGTAAAACGATCGTTTTCTTCCTCTCGTTTTGCATCCTTTTTTGATCCTTTTCATTTTGTTTATTCTGGACGAAAAAGACGTCCATCTCTTTTTAAAAAAGTTGTTTCTACATCTGTTGGTGCTTTAAGAAATACTAATATTAAAGAAGTGTTAGTTAACTCTATGTTAAAACATTTTCGTATTTCTCATTTCCTTAAACCATTTCTTGCAAGACGTGGAGTAGCATCTGTTTTATTTTCTAATGTTTTTCGTTTGCCATTGAATAAAGTTGTATTATCTCATAGTAAAACTTTTAATAAATTCGTATCAAACAGTAGATACGTGCATCAGTCAGCTTCTTCTCCTGTTTTTTCATATCTTAATTCTGTAATGTACAATAAGTATTTAATTCGTGGATTCAGTAGATTGTTGCATTATTATTTAATAATGAGTTTTAGTAATTTGTCTCTTCATCGTCCGTTGGGTTCTTTAGTTCGTGTTGTTGATGGTGCTACTACTATACATAGTTTAATTTCTAGTAAACAATTAGGGTTCTCTTTTTTACATTACAAATTGACTGGATGGTTTTTATATTATAAATCTATTCTTTCTTTGTTTTTTCGGTTGTTAAATTCTTCTTTACGCAAAGTTAAGTTTGTACGACGACGGTCTTCCAAGGTTCATAGTATTTTATTTCATAAATTTATGTCAATCTGTAATAAACGTTTTAGTTTCTTAGCAAATAGTGGTGCTCTTTCTTCATTTATTTTAAATCTTACTACTTTTATGTCTTTCTACCGTGGTAAGGTTACTCCTATTTTACATTACTCACTATTTCCTGTTATACGAAAACGTTCTTATTTTAATACTCTTCCTTCTTTGTTTTCTAATTATTTTAAACTCTCTATAGGTAAACATCGTTCTTTACTAAACCGTCTTCGTTTTTTGAGAAAACATACATATACTTTTTACGCAAAGGCTACTGGATCAAATATATATAGCACTTTTATTAGAAATAGAAAAGTACTTTATTCTCGGTGGAGTGGTATGTTTAAATTTAAAAAACGATTAAAATATAGAAAACAAGCTAGTTATAAAATCTCCAACTTTTTTCAACGATATATATCTTCTTTATATCGAGATGACAATTCCACTGTCCGACGATTGAATCTTGTGTTTAAAGGATTTGTTAAATTTTTATCTTTTTGTTTAACTGCGTTTAAACGTCAAATTGAGCATGATATGGGTTATAATATGTACTATTTAAATAATCATGTTCGTGAATTAGCACCATGTAGAGCTCGCCCTAGAAGAATAAAAGTTCTTAATCTTTTTTCTTCTTTTGTTTCTAGTTCTTTAGCTTCACACATTTCACCTTCTTATGTGTTATTATTAAATAATAACATTAGTGTTTCAGATGTCTCTTTAATTAACAAAATTATTTCCTCGGATAATAACTCATTAGTTTATTCTTTATATCGATCTTTACGTAATAAGAGGTATGGTTCTTTTATTCCAAAATCTTTAAGAGTTGATCCTTTTAAAAAAGAACGTTTCTCTTTAATTCAACGTATTTCGTTGTTATTGGCTTCTCTTTTAAAGGTACCTGTTATTAAGTTACCTTTTTATATTTCTTCTTTTATCAAATATAAGTCTGTTTTATTGTCTAACTCTAAAATAAATACTTATTCACTTACTAAAGTTTATATTTTGATTCGTTTGTTAAAATTATTATCTATTCGTAAAAGATTTCTTAGATCTTTTTCTTCTGTGGTTAATAAATCGTTGTATTCTTTTTTGTATTTTTTAAAAAGACGTTTAAGACTACGTTTTGACAACATGAGTAAATGTTTCCGTCGTCGCAAACGTACATATTTTAATTTCCGTTCTTTCCGTAAATTTCATCATTTGCGTAAATTTGTTAACATAGGTTTGAAACGACGTGGTATTCCTCAATGGAAAAAAGCCTTTGCTTTACGCAAAGGATATAATAGACGTCAATTTTCTAAGTTATTATTTGATAGATATAATCC
>Ga0208389_1001100_pt1 | contig 11623 bp, 8 predicted proteins | sample CryBogCBH12Aug09_FD_184625 | JGI IMG/M metagenome (GOLD analysis project Ga0208389, IMG submission 184625) | Freshwater microbial communities from Crystal Bog, Wisconsin, USA - CBH12Aug09 (SPAdes) (version 2) | ecosystem: Environmental > Aquatic > Freshwater > Lake | place: Crystal Bog... | reverse complement strand
AAGGATGATGAGCTAGTATTTGACCGGAAATAAAAGTATTGTCCTCGTGATACATGAAAATCACATCGCTTGAAAATTTTCAGAAGTTTGTTGGAAGTTTTCCAGTAGGTGAGAAATGGATTTTTCGAGGGCAATCAGATTCAAGTTGGAAGCTAAGACCACAAGCAGGACGGCTGAAATATTCAGTCAAAACAAAATCCAGCTCGCAAAATGGAGATTCGGGGGATTTGGATAGATTTGAAGCATGGCGACAATCAGCAAAAGCTGTTTTTCATAAATTGCCAAGGAATGATTTTGAATGTTTAGCTTTTGCCCAACATTACGGATTAGTGACAAGGCTGCTCGATTGGACGAAAGATCCGTTGGTTGCTTTATTTTTTGCAGTTAACAATTCTGGCGCAAAAAACTCAGCAGATGGAATCGTGTTCGCGCATAAACCTAATTACCTAATTCGACACCGGAAGGTAAAATTTACAAGTCCTGAATTGGCCTGGCATTATTCAGTTCTTGAACCAGAGGTGTTAAATCCTCGGGTGTTTGCTCAGAAAGGATTATTTACCTACCACAACGATCCTTGGGCAGACCTTAAGCAAGTTATGAGCTCTGATGTTTTGCGAAATGTTGTCATTAGTTGTTCAGTCAAAAATCGAATCCGCGAACAATTGCGTGAAGCAGGCTATTCAAAAGCAAAAATGTTCCCAGACATTGAGACTATTTCCCAAAAAGTAAATCGTGAGACAAGATTCATGGCAAAGAAACTTCAGCGACTTGAGGAAGCAAGATTTGGAATTCAATGGAATGTTGATGAGTAGTCATTCCTGACATTGCTAGCCTCTGAAGTAACTTTCGCGTGGTTCGGGTGTTTCGCGGTTAAAATCTGTGTTCCATCGGTGTGAATCTGTGGCTAAAAATTCACTCCTTCACCGCGTGGGCTTTGAGCGATTCCAGATCCACGAATTCCAGCACAGAGAGGTGGCTGGCTTCCAGCACGACGGGACAGGCGTGGCCGGCCTCGAATGCCTCCGCCCAACTCCGCACGCAGACGCACCAGCGGTCGCCGGGCGTCAGGCCGGGGAAATCGTATTCGGGGCGCGGCGTGATGAGGTCGTTGCCGCGAAACGCCAGAAATTCCAGAAACGGCTCGGTGACCTGGCAGCAGATGGTGTGTAGCCCGCGATCTTCCGGGCCGGTACGGCAATAGCCATCGCGGTAAAATCCGGTGACGGGCGAGTGGCAGCAACCTTGTAATTCTCCGCCTAATACATTTGTCGGCATGGCGGCAGTGTGCCGGATGCGCACCGGCGGTCAAGCGGATGGTGGATGCTGGCCTCGGAGGGCATTCGCCTCTTTCGGCGAGGCTCCGGGGTCGTTTTTAACCCGGTGGACCGGTTAATGGGGGTGAATTTCATCGAAATCCAGCCGTTGGCAGCCATTTGGCCGTTGGCAGGAGCCTTCGGGCCACTGCAAGGAGTCATCGGGCAACTGTCAGAGCTCGTCGGGAGACTGTCGGGAGACATCGGGCGACTGTCAGGGTCCGTCAGGCGATTGTTAGGAGCCGTCGGTGTACTGACAGGAGGCATCCGGCAACTATCAGGAAGCATTTGGCAACGGGCTGGAAGCATCTAGTAGCTGGCAGGACGCATCCGGCAACTGTCATTGGTCGTCGGGCAATGGGCAGAGGCCATCGGGCAATGGACAGATGGAATCCGGCCCGCTGCGCCTTTATTTTTGGATCGGCAGCGGTTCGCCGGCCTTAAGCGCTTTCAGCCAAGCCGTCGCGCGCTGGTTGAACGGCGTTTCTCCGTGCTTATCGGCTTTGGGCGCTTGATGGCCGGCTTCGGGTAGCACCACCACTTCCACCGGGCCGGCAAACAAATTGCAAAGCGCAAAGACGTTCGAGGCCGGACAGGTCGTTTCCATCAAACCGGGGCCGACGAGCGCGGGGGCGTGCACGCGATGCGCAAAATTGAGGGCGTCGAAATAACGGCTGGTGTCCAGGATGCGGGCGGCGTCGGGGCCGTTGGCGTGGGCTTGCCAATACGGCCAGCCCCAGCCGCGCCCGATCTGCTGGGCGGTGTTGCCGCAACCCGCCGGTTCCAAAATCATGATGGCCGTTACTTTCGGCTGCAGCGCGGCGGTCACGACCGATTGCAAGCCGCCTTGGCTGGTGCCTTTGACGACGAGGACTTTACCGTCCCAATCCGCGCGCGACGTGAGATATTCGGCGGCGCGCTGGCAGCCGAGGAACATGCGCAGGAAGTAGCTGGTCTCGCGATTCGTCTGGCCGAGGGTGGTGTAGTCTTTCAAGGTGGTGTCCGCGAGTTTTTGGAATTCGCTTTCGGGCAGATCAAACGGCACATCGTGCGCGCTGATGTTCAACACGAGCCAGCCTGCGCGCGCCGGCCCGGTGACATTTTCGCGCTTGAGCGGATAGACGCCGGCATATTGGACGAGCAGCAGCGCGGGATATTTGCCGGGCTGTTTCGGTCGTGCGAGTTGGCCGAAAACGTGAGTGCCGTGGAGATTGTCGAGCGTGACCTTGCAATAATCCAGGTCCGGTTCGTTGGCGAGCGCAACGGGTTCGAGCTTGGGGGCGAGCGGCAGTTGTTTCGACTCGGCTACTTTGGAATCCCAGAAGGCATCAAAATCGTCCGGCACCGGCAGCGGCCAGCGGATGTGCTGGTAATCCGCCGTGGCGCCGGCGAAGGTGGAAAACTTTTCGCCGGCCGTCGTGTGGCCGCTGATGGTGAACAGCAACGAACCCGGCTCGTTCAGCACCGTCTGAAATTCCGCGCTGCGATTGGTCAGCGCGAGCGTTCCCGCCGCGATCACTTTTGCGGTGTGGAGTTTTGCGGTGTATTGCACCTGGTCCACGACATCGGTCGCGCCGTCGCGGAGCTGAATTCGCACGGTGATTTTCTCCCCCACGTGATAGATGCCCGAAGGCTGGCTGGTGCGCGCAATGATGCCCACGGCGCGCGGCGCCGGCGCCGCTGGATCAGTTTGCGCCGGCAGCTGAGCGGCGAGACTGACGGCGGCGAGGAGAAGGAATTTTTTCATCGTCGATTAAGCCGGGAATTGCAAAACGTAATTCACCAGTTGGGCAAAGTCCGCCGTGGCCACGCCAATGTACTTGTCGGCGCAGCCGTAATAAACAAACAACCGGCCGTCCACCACCACGTTGGCGGTCGGGAACACCACGCCGTGCGGATACAAACCTTGCCACTCGTATTTTGCTTCGGGCGACATGATGGGTTCCGGCGTGCGGGCGAGGACTTTGCGCGGGTCTTTCAAATCGAGCACCATGGCGCCGACGTGATAAATGCCTTGGGCATCCACGGCGTGATAAATCACGAACCAGCCTTTCGGGTGCTTGAGCGGGGGCGTTGAGCCACCGATTTTGCTTTCCCAGGAAAACTTGGCTTTCGCGAGCAAATAATCCTGGCCCCATTTCAGCGGATCATCGCCGAAACAAATCCAGATGGCGGGATATTTCGTGCCGAATTTCTTGCCAGTCCACTGCATCGGCCGACGGAGCAGTGCGAATTGGCCTTTAATCTTTTCGGGGAACAGAATCACGTCGCGGTCGTCCAGCGTGGGATCGGTAATGCGGCCGAGGCGGCGGAAAGTTTTCAGGTCATCGGACAGCAGGAGGCCGGAGGACGTGAGATTTTCGCCGAAGGCTTTGGGCTGGGTTTTATCGCGTGGATTAAATGCGGCGTTGTCGGGCGCGAGCCAGTATTGGCCGGGGAAATGCGGTCGGTAGGCGTAGGTGATGTAAAAATGGCCGTCAATTTTGACGATGCGCGGGTCTTCGATGCAGCCGGCATCTTCGCCATCCACGCTGGGCGCGAGAATGGGCTGGCGCGAACTGCGCTGGAAGGTGAAGCCGTCTTTGCTCGTGGCGAGGCCAAAGCGGATGACATGCTGCGGATCGTTGCCGGCGGCACGGTAGAGCAGATAAAAAGTGCCCTGATCGTAAATCGCGCCGGGATTGCAAACGACGAGACTTTCCCACGGTTGCTTGGGATTCGGCGAGAGGATGGGATTATGTAAATATTTTTCGAGTTTCATAAAGTAAAAGCAGTTTGCGATAAATGGTGACGAATAGAGGTAAAGGCTAACCGTGACCGCTTTGCGCGCCAACTGCTCTTTTGCGCAAACCTGGAACAAATTGCGCAAAACATCGGGCGGGGGAAAGTTTTCGTGGGTATTGGCCACTGCGGTGGAATGATTTTTAACCGCGAACCCTTGAATCGCGTCTGGTGGAAGCACAACGAAGAGTAACTTGATTATATGAACCGAAAAAATTGGCTGCTGGTGGCTTTGCTGGCGATTTTGGCTGTCGTCTATGCTGTCTGGTTTACGGACTGGTTTCGGCCGGCCAAGCTGGGAATATACCACGCGAGCCGCAGTTTTCGTGGTCGGCCGGCGGCCGGCGGCGCGATGCCGAATTTGATGTTTGGTCTGAATCAGCCGCTGCGACTGAATGAAATTCGGGTGGTATCGCTAGCCACGTTGGCGACCAACCCCGCCGCGCTTCCGGTCTGGCACTTGGTTTCGGATTCCAATTCCGTGCCAATCAAGAGTTTTTCTTATGGCCAGAATATTCGTGGTCTTAGGCCAGCAGTGCCGGGTTCGCGTCCGCAATTGTTGGTGACGAATACGACCTACCGGATGTTTGTGGTTGCCGGAAAAATCCACGGCGAGCATGATTTTGAGGTGAAATAGCGGTTGGCTGGTGGCGTTTTGGGCAACATTCTTTATTATTTTGCAATGATTTCGAGGTTCCAGATTGAGCAGCGGGTTGACGGGAATGACAATTCTCGGCCAACCTGAAAAATTGGCGAATATGTTCTCCGGATGGAATTATTTGTTTGACTGCGGTTTAGAAATAGCCTAATAATGTGTCGGTTGTTGAAAAACATATGAAAACAAAAAAACAGAAGGTAATTTCCCTGTTGAGCATCGGCTCACTGATCGTATTTAACTTCGCTGCGACGGCAGCAGATTCTGCTTCCAATTCGTCGTTGAACGCATTGAAATCAGTGCCGCTGGCGGAATTGCCCGCGAAAGCTGCGTCTTTGGTGGTCGCTGCCGATGAAAAAACTCAGGCTAAGACCGTTCAGGAAGTCGTGAAAGCCGCTATCGGCCTCAATCCGGCCGCCGTGTTGGCAATTGTTGGTTCCATTGCGACTGAATCCCCGGCATCCGCTGCGACCGCGGCCGCGACCGCCGCTGCGCTGCTACCCAAGCAGGCTGTGCAAATTGCCCAGACCGCTGCTGCGGCTGCTCCGAAGCAAGTGGGTGGGATTGTTGAAGCGGTATGCCGCGTAGTACCGAAAGATTACAAAGCGGTGGCGATTGCCGTAGCCAGCGTGGTTGCGGGATCTTCCAAAGAAATTTTGGCGGCGGTGATAGCTGCTGTGCCCGATCAGTCGGGAAATGTCCAGTTGGTGCTGGCGTCCTACAAAGGTCAGACCCCTTCGGTGAACATGGTTTTGTCGAAATCGACGGTTCCCGTTATTTCTTCTCAGGTGCCGACTGTATTAGCCGTTGCCCAAGGGATTAGCTTTCACCCGACACCGGCGCCGCCGCCTGCTGCGCCTACGCCGGTTGTTTTGGATCCGGGATCCAGCACCACCTTGCCGGTGAATGCTTTTCAATACGCTAATCCCACGCCGACGACTATTGCCGGTGGTGGTGGTTCTGGACTTTGATATTGGTTTTTCCCGTGTGATTTAAACCCGTCTTCTATTGAAGACGGGTTTTTTATTGATGGATTATTGTTTGTGTCACGTGAATAATTGGCGTAATTTCTTGATATGTTTGAAAATTTTGGGGCCGGGAAAAAATGGCTGTTGATTGCCATCTTGCTCGTCGCCAGTGTTGCGTTGATTTTCAGCCCAGCGAAACGTTTCTACCGTACTCACAAAGAAACGCACAACTTAACATTGGCAAAACATTTTTTTGAGAAAGCCGAATATGCGAATGCAGCGCTGAGTGCCCGCCAAGTTTTGGTGCTAAATCCAACGAATGTGACTGCCTGTCGGATGATGGCAGATATAGCGGATATTATGAAGTCGCCGGTGGCCTTGGATTTTCGGCGGCAATTGGCCGAGTATGATCCGTCGTCATCGAATAAGCTGGCGTTTGCCGAGGCTGGGCTGCGTTACCAAAACCGTCCCTATCCAGTGACCACCCAAGTGTTAAGCGAACTGGCGGCGACTTCGGCAACCAATCTCCCGCTTTTTCACGTCATTTCGGCCGAATATGCCCTTGCCTTGCAACAGTTGGATAGAGCGGAAAATGAACTAAGGACCGCCGCTGCACTTGAACCCACCAATCGGCTTTACCAATTGAATCTAGCTGTGGTCAGCTTGCATGCCACCAACCGAGAAGTTTTGGAAAAATCCCGCGCTAATCTGCGCCAGTTTGCCACCGAAACCAATTTTGCCGGCCCAGCATTGCGCGCGCTATTGGCCGACCGGCTGACGCACGATGATTTGTCCCGTGCTCGTGATTTTTCTCAACAGCTGTTGGAGACATCCCAAGCCACGTTGGCCGACCGTTTGCAAAATCTGAGCATTTTGAAAAAATCCGTTGCGGATTTATTTCCTCCGCAACTGGCGCGGGTGCAACAATCCGTTGCGACCAATGCCATTGGGGCGGCGCAAGTGGGACTGTGGATGCTCGGAAATGGCATGGCGAGTGACGCTATCAAGTGGTTGGCCAGTCTGCCGAAGGGAGTGCGTGGCCATCCGGCAATTCAAGTGGTACAAGCGTCGGCCTTTGATGCCACGGAGGATTGGCAGGCGCTGCGAGAGCATTGTGCGCATGGCACTTGGAAAGACCTCGATTTCATGCGCTTGGCCTATTCCTCTCATGCGTGGGCAAAACTCGGGGAATTATCGGTTTCCCACGGCAATTGGCACGCAGCGGTGGATGCGGCGGGCGGGCGATTTAGTGCCCTGACTGGCTTATTGGATTTGACGGCGCGCTGGCAACTGCCGGTGGAACGGCAAGAATTGTTCTGGAACTTGTTGCAGAAATTTCCTCGTCAACGCTGGATTGCGGCCGCATTGGAAGAGCAATGTTATCGCGCCGGCGACACGGCGGGATTGCGGCGGATTTATCGCCAAATGGCCACAGCCTTTCCCGAAAGTCCTGAATACCAAAACAATCTGGCTTATACCTCCCTCCTACTGCGCACTAACCAGACCGAAGCGACAACGGAAGCGGCTGAATTGTATAAAAAATGGCCGGAGAATTCGGCGATTGCTTCAACTTACGCCTTTGCGATGCACCTTCACGGTAAAAACACGGAAGGTTTGGCGGTTCTCCAAAAAATGGGATCTAACATATTGGCGCAACCATCATTGGCCTTGCATTATGGAATTCTGCTGGCGGCCACGGGGGATAAATCCGGAGCAGAACATTATCTAACAGTCGCCCGTGCGGATAACGGATTGCTGCCGGAAGAAATTCAGTTGATAAAAAAACAATAATAACTTGCGAAGTTAGCAGTACGGTTTATTGTCAAAAAACCTTAAACAATTTAATTAAAATGAGCTTCAAATCCTTGATCTGTCGCATGGCCGTTGGCTTTTTATCTGGCTTGGCGGTAGTGTTTTTTCAAGATTCAGCGCGTGCCAACATTTACCTCGTCACGAATACCAGTGACACCGGGGCTGGTTCATTGCGGGCGGCAATAACCGCCGCGAACGCAAATCCCGGACTGGACACCATTCAGTTCCAAATTTCCGGCACGGGACCATTCACGATTAATCTGGCCAGCATTCTACCTTTCGTGACCGACCCGGTGACGATTGATGGCACAACGCAGTCAGGTTATGTAACGAACCCGGTGATAGAATTGAATGGCGCTAGCGCGGGCAATGCGGCTGGGTTGCAATTGAACGCGGGGTCAGATGGCAGCACTATCATGGGATTGGCAATTAACCGATTTTCCGCTCAAGGCATTGTCATCAATAGTAGTAATAATATTATTAAGGGGAACTATGTCGGCACGGATACCACGGGGACAATTGCTCGCGGAAATTCTTCTTATGGGATCCTTGTAAACAGCTCTGGTAATGTGATCGGCGGGACGGTCACTGGAGCGCGTAATGTAGTGTCTGGCAATCTACAAAACGGCCTTTTTCTCAATGGTAGCGGAGCCTCAGGCAATCTAATCCAGGGAAACTTTATTGGTACTGATGTTTCTGGAACGGTTGCGATCACCAACCTCGGTGATGGTATTATTTTGAACAACGCCCCCGGCAACACCATTGGCGGAAGCAATGTGATCTCCGGAAACCTTTATGATGGCGTGGACTTGGTAGGCGCCAGTGCGGCTTCAAATGCCATTGTTGGAAATTATATTGGAACCGATGTGTCGGGGAAAGTTGCGCTTGGAAATCACTACTACGGTATTTATTTTAATGGCAGTAGCTTTAACTCCGTTGGTGGTTCCGCCACCGGTGCCGGCAACTTAATATCAGGAAATATTTTATCCGGTATGGCATTTGCCGCCAACAGTAATACCAACCTTGTACAAGCAAATATCATTGGTCTGGCGGCAGGTGGGACCAATAGCTTGCCGAATCAGCAGGATGGTATATTAATCAATGGTGGTTTTGGAAACACCATTGGAGGTGCCAGTGCGTCCGTGCGCAATGTTATTTCAGGTAATAGCATTAATGGGATAGCCATTTCTTTGACGAACGGTGCCTTCAATGTCATTGCGGGCAATTATGTTGGAACCGATATTGCAGGTAGAAAAGCATTAGCAAATACCGTTGATGGAATTATCATTCAAGGGAGTACAAATTGGGTCGGAGGAACAAAGAACGGAAATGGGAATTTAATCTCTGGTAATGGGCAGAATGGTGTTGAATTGTCGGGAGCCGGCATAGGATCGGGTGGCAACCAAGTCATGGGCAACATTATCGGATTAGATGTTGGGGGGACCAATCTTTTAGGCAATTTAAGTGCCGGTATATATGTTGCCAACGCAAGTGGTAATCAAATTGGAGGCGCATCCGTTAGTATGCGAAACATTATATCCGGCAATGGTGCACATGGGGTATCGCTTTCTGGTGTTGGTGCGAGTAACAATATTATACAAGGAAATTACATCGGCACCGATATCATTGGTGGGAATAGTTGTTCAAATGCACTTCATGGGGTTTATGCCAGTTCTGTTTCCGGAAATATAATCGGCGGATTAGTTAATGGCTCTGGGAATATTATTTCTGGGAATGGTTTGAGCGGAATAGGATTGTTAAACACAAGTGGTGTTATGGTACAAGGTAATTATATTGGATTGAATGCTGCAGGGAATAGCTCGGTAAGAAATGCAAATTATGGAATAATTATTCAAGCGACAGGGACGAATTGGATAGGTGGATCTGATGCATCTGCCCGCAATGTGATTTCGGGTAATGGGATTCATGGTGTGTATCTCACTAATAGCTCTGCTCAAATTATCCAAGGAAATTATGTTGGTACGGATAGCTCAGGAAGTTATTCGATTGGAAATTTTGCCTGTGGGATTCAGATGGTAAGTTCTACAAATATTTATATCGGTGGTTTAAACGCCGGGAATGTTGTTTCTGGTAATGGCAATATTAATTATCAGGCCGTTGTCCTTACCAACTCTTATCAGTGCACAATACAAGGAAATTATATCGGGCTTAACGCAGCTGGCACAACCGCAATTGCAAATGGAGGTGTTGGCCTCTATCTTTGCAATTCCATAAGTAATCAAATAGGAGGAAAATTAACTGGCATGGGTAATGTTATTTCTGGGAACAGTGCCCATGGAATGTATTTCTTCAATAATGCCTCGCAAAATATGGTTGAGGGCAACTTGGTGGGACTAAATGCCACAGGCATGGCCGCGATTGGTAATTTGTGGTATGGAATTTATGTAATTAATTCTGCAAGTAACAGCTTTGGTGGAACAGTCAATGGAGCAGGAAATGTAATCTCTGGCAACGGATATGATGGACTATATTTTACAAACTCATCAGCAAATACTATTCAAGGTAATACCATTGGGTTAGCCACGAATGGCGTTACCCAATTGGCAAACAGCCAGCATAATGTTGAATTTGACATAGCATCGACTAATAATATTCTAGGTGGGCTGGCGGTTAATGCTGGCAACAGAATTGCCTATGCAGCGTATGTAAAGAATAATGGATATACAGGCGTGCGCGTAAGAAATAGCGCCCTGAATAACTTAATTAGTGGAAATTCAATATTTAACAACAGCGGGTTAGGGATCGATCTTGGTGGGGCAAGTGTTACTCTTAATGTTGATTGCGAAAATGGCGTTTCTGCTACGGCAGCCAACCGATCGCAAAACTATCCCGTCCTTTCTAACTCCGTATCCAGTTCTCTGGGCACGCTGATTGCGGGATCATTTGATAGTGCCGCCGGCAAGATTTATTCGATTGAATTCTTTGCCAGCACCAATGGCGATCCTACCGGATATGGCGAAGGGCAATTATTTCTAGGACAAACCAATCTAACGTTGGGCGCCGCTTGTTCAACCAATTTTTCAGTCCTAATGCCTTTTATTATCCGTCCAGGCTGGGTGCTAACAGCCACTGCCACCGATGCAAACAACAACACCTCAGAATTTTCTAATTGGATAACCAACGTGCCTGCGCCTCCTTTGGCCAGCTTAGCCACCTATAACCGGACGGCTAACTTGGCTTTACGAATTGCGATAACCAACCTAATGACTAACTGGAGCGATACCAACGGGCTTCCGGTTTCGCTGACGGCCATTAATTTACACTCAACCAATCAAGTGATTCTGCAAACCAATAGCGGCTATATCTATTATCCGAGCAATGCTCCAAATGTGAACGACCAGATTACCTACACCATTTCTGACGGTTATAGTACTAATATTGGTCTGGTGAACATTGTTATCGTTCCGTCCACTACCGGTCAGGTGCAGGGAATCAGTGTCAGCAATGGTGTCGCGAGAGTTAAGTTTTCCGGTTTACCTGGCTGGGCCTACAATATTCAGCGCTCTACCAATCTATTAAGTCTGACTTGGGTCACATTATTGACTACCAATGCACCCGTTGGTGGATTGTTCCAATTTACGGACACCTTTAGTGACCTCGGTGGCATTGTTCCGGTTTCAGCCTACTATCAACTGCTTTGGCACCCATGACGAAAATGGAGGAGGAATTGGTCGCAAATCAATGCGCCTCAGGTTTAATTTATTTTTCTTCTGGGGTCTCGAAGTTATAAGTGCCGGATCCTATGCCGAAGATGGCAACTTTATTTTGCATCCGGATAAAAGTCGTTCCCTTTGATTGACAAACCAAGTCGGGTGATTGTGCTGGAAGATAAACATTGGCCGTGGTATTTGGCGGGATAGTGACCACCAGAGTAAATTTTCCTCCGGCACGTTTCCAATTACTGATAATTCGGCCACGCACCGAATCATAACTGGCTTTCACCCAAGTTACATCACCCACTGGTTGCGGGGCGATGTTAATTTGCTTGAACCCATCCCCGCCGGACTGGATGCCGGCGAGGTCGTGATAAAACCATTCCTGAATCTGGCCGAGCATGAAATGATTTTGGGATG
>Ga0208389_1001095_pt1 | contig 11643 bp, 17 predicted proteins | sample CryBogCBH12Aug09_FD_184625 | JGI IMG/M metagenome (GOLD analysis project Ga0208389, IMG submission 184625) | Freshwater microbial communities from Crystal Bog, Wisconsin, USA - CBH12Aug09 (SPAdes) (version 2) | ecosystem: Environmental > Aquatic > Freshwater > Lake | place: Crystal Bog... | reverse complement strand
CTGACTCGGACGACCTGCTCCAGGCCTTTCCTGACGAGATGCCGTAGACCTGCTATCAGCACTCTTCTGACTCGGACGACCTGCTCCAGGCCTTTCCTGACGAGATGCCGTAGACCTGCTATCAGCACTCTCCTGATTCGGACGACCTGCTCCAGGCTTTTCCTGACGAGGTGCACCGCTTTGATGAGATGCTCCAGAGGAGCTGCCACCCTCACCTTGATGACGAGAGGAGGAGGTTGGCATACGATGATAAGGATGATCATCGACCCTTTGCTGTTGTCTCCTTGAGCCTTCTGAAGCATTTCTCCTTGCGCCTTCCGCAATAGCTGATGAGCTTTCCGAAGCACGCCTACCGGCTGATGATGAGCCTTCCGAAGCACGCCTACCGGCTGATGATGAGCTTTCCAAAGCACGCCTACCGTCTGATGATGAGCCTTCCGAAGCACGCCTAGCTGCTAATGATGAGCCTTCTGAAACATAGTCTGGAGGACCATAGCTTCTACGTTCATCTACTCCTCTTCGACCCTCACCACGCTCCTGCTCTTGGATTTCCATTATGCGCCTTTCTAGCTCGTTAGAGCGTGGAGCAAACATCCTGCCAAACAGCTTTTGACCTGAGGGACGATCCATCCATAAACAACCCAACGCAAACATATATACTCTGAAAGTGACTCAAGAACATATCAAGCCTTGTGCACTTGAGCACGAGGCATAGACTATTTAAGTCGCAGGCCTCTACCGGACACGGATGCCCGACCTCTACAGGTTCCCAAGCACTCTGAATGAAGACCTCAAGGACGAGATCCGCGCGACCAATGATAGCCAGTGGCTCAAGGACATGCAGCAGCAGTGTGCAGAGAACAGAGAGCTCTACCAAATCACCTATGACCAGAGCAAGGAGGGATTTGTCTGTGGAAAGGATATCATCCATGCCATCGTCCCTATAGCAATCTACAGTGGCACCATCACAGTGTGCAGAAACAAGGCGCGTGTGGCCGAATTGCGGGGGGAAAAGTACCTACACAGAGACGAACTGAACCTAGACGATTTCAATCGGTACAGGATCATGCTCACAGACGATCCGTTTGGGAAAGGCGTGCTGCTGGTGACAGGGGATCCCGACGATGACAGTGTTCCCAGGGTCATGAGGGCCGAGTTTGCTAACCACTCGTGCTATGGAGGCAACTGCACCACCAAGCTCCAGGGACCTAGGAATGTCCCCGTCATTGTGCTCTACACCAAGAATGTGCATATACCAAGTGGCTCAGAGCTCACTTTTTGGTATGGCCGCCACACCCCCAAGCGGCTTGATGTCTGCGAGGCTCTCGTCGAAAGGCTCCAACAGGAGGGCCATCCTGCCCACGTGGTCCCATGCAAGTGTAGTGGTGGGCGATGCGAAATGGGCTTCATCCACCTTGATCAAGATGATGCCCCCTCTTCAAATAAAAGACCTTTCGTAGAAGAGCCCTATCCACCTCCTCGAGCGCGTATTGAGCAGCCCCTGAGTGAGATACCCAAAGCAGTGCACATGAGTGCAAAGCCCAAAGCAGTGCACATGAGTGCAAAGCCCAAAGCAGTGCACATGAGTGAGCAGCCCCCGCCTAAAGTCACATCTCGAGTGCGCAGTGAGCAGGTGCAGCCCCAAACCTTGGAGAGAGTGCAGCCGCCCCCAAATATCGAGCCATCTCAGCGCATTACCCGAAGAAGTGGCAATAGGCCTTGGTAGCATACACACAGGCAAAACCACACGTCTTCCCATGAAATGCCACAATAGAGTATGTTATATATTGACTAGGAGGAGGGTGGCAACAATTCCAAATGCAAAAGGCGTGGATGATCATTGAGCTAATGCTGAAGGCTCAGGGTGATGAATGAAACAAGAATGTATATATGGATAGACACAAAGAGACCGAAGAGGATGGTCTATCATTCGCTGTGGGCCATCCACATGATCATGATAATAATAACAGCAGCTCAACATGATCCCACGAGCCTACCTCGTCAGCCTCCTCTCCTCGTGTGCCATGAGATTTCCCTTTTTGTTGCTGGGTACCGAATCCCCCAGCTTGATCAAAACTATTGCAATGACTTGCACGATGCTGTGTGTCTGGGCAAAGATTTCTCTGGAAGTGGTTATGGATCCCTCGAATACCCTTTTTATCTTTTGGAGAACGATTTGGGTAGGTACAGGGGTAACGGCGTCGCCTTTGATGTGTATGGCACAATGACTCTTGAAAATCACACATACAAGAGATTTCCATTTCTTAATAGTTTTGAGCACGTCAACAGGTCAGAGCTCTTAGAGCAAGGGGCATGGCAGGCCACCTCAAGTAAGGCCTCTGGTTCCAGATATGGCATCTTCTACTATGCCCCCTGTAGTATTGTCCTTCAATATTCCTACCCACCCTCCACTAGCGACTACCCAGTGATGGATCTCTACTTCAACTCTGTGAGAAATACAAGTGGGATAAACTGCTCATCTCTGCTCACAGTCTATCATGACAATGAGCCAGAGCTTCTAGCATCCACTACCACCACAAACATAGCTACCATACTAACCACTCCCCCTCCCTCAACCACTGGGAAGCCCATAGCCCCCTATGTTATTTCCATAGCAGTCCTGGTACCTGTGATAGTGATGGTAATCCTCTTCTTTCTCCATTTCAGGCCCGTAAAAAAATCAAGCCTGAGATCGCATGCAGAATATAGCTATGCCCCCTCATTTTGAAGGCACACATTGAAAATCGATTCAATTTTATTACAAGTCTAGGCCCATAGTGTCAGACTCAGAAAACGGGTGCTTGATGTACTTGGGTGCGGGAGGCTCCAAGACAGGTAGGCGCTCCTTCGGAATGATGATGGTCAGCGAACGAAAAGATGTCTTCTTGCAGGAGGTGTGGAGCATCGTTGGATTTGCTGATTTGCTCTTTGGCTTTGCTTTTAATTATCCTGAAAACCTATTTTCGTCGAATGTATTTCGGGAAAAATTTTGAGGTCAAATTTATAATAAAAAAACAAATAAAGCCCCCCCAAAACATTTTTCAGCGAAAACGTGTGTTTTCATTCGGTTTTATGTATTTAAAGTTTTCCTTCACTTAGCATAGATGCAACAACCGAATCAGATGAGTCGCGTTGGGCTGAGCATAGCGCAAGTGCAAAAGCTGTGGTCAGATCTTGACAGTCTTAACATACTGGGATGGAGTGGTTTTCTCCAAGACACAAATGCCCAAGTGTGCCTTGCATGGCTGATTTACGAATGTGTGTTCTGGGGCAGGCTCGCACTGCACACACTCAATCTCATTCTTAACAACAGTAGCGCTCCCATGGGGGTGCGTATAGTTCAGAGCACTGCCAAGGCCATGTTTCAAGCCAACACCGAAACCATCAAGCATGCCATGAAGGAGGTTGGGGAAGGAGCCATGAACTTCGTCTTTTTGAATCTTCCTGTCAAACTTCCATTCGATCAAACACATTGCGTGAACTTTATGAAATACATGGTTGATCAGATGAAAACTCTGGATACATACGAGACATTTTTGCAAAGAGAAGAGAATGCTGCTACCCAAATATATGCATTCTATAGGCCAGGAGAAAGAATTTCCGAAAGGATCCCACCCGAGTTCCGGCACCTTGTGCCACAGTTGGGTGCATTCTATGAGCATTTTTCCACCATGACAGCCAACGTGGGTTACAATGCCCGTGCTCAAATAGAAAGAACACAGAAAGAATTATATCATATCCAAGGAGGAGGCTTAGGTAAACCATTGCAGCCAAGCATGTACAGGCCCATACCTCCGCCTCTAGTGCATCCTCTCTTGCTAAATTATCTACAGAGAGCAAGACCATATGAGATAACCACTACCAAGACTATGAGCTAACCACTAGAGGCCAAGAAGGAGAGCTTTGAATGATATTATTTTTATTGAACACAAAGCCCATGGAGATAGCTTCACCAATAGTTCCTACCAAGGACGATTAAACCTGTCCTCCTGGTCCTCAATGAGCCCTTCGTTATACAGCTCTGTATCCCTCTTGGCCTCCACTTTGTCAGCCTCGATGTCCAAGTGCTCGCGAAAGCTTCTGAACAGAGCCTCCAGGTTATCATACGCAAACACGGTTTCCGGCTGCTGGACGTTATCCTCAAGAATTCTGTAGACGCGGTATGTCCCGCGCTTGGAGATCATTTTGTCCAGCACAAGATGAGGGAGGAGGTTCAAGAAGATATAGTTCCCCTCACTGTCCTTGAAATCACCAAAGACAGCGAGCCCCTGCTTACCTGCAGGATTGCGTTTGTACTTCATGTACTCAACAGCGTACGGAGTAGCCTGAATTATTCCAGAAGCCAGTGGATCAAAGAACTGGATATCCACAGGCCGTTCCACAACTTCACGAAGGACTTTGCCAGCAAGTTTAAGGCCCTCAACCCCAAATTCCACCTTCTTCTTCTTGTATTGGTTGAGTATGTCCAGGAACAGAGTGCATGTAAGCCCCACACATACAATCTCTTGCTCTGGTAGATAATCCATGACGAGGGTATGGAGAATCTCGGCGCTCAGCTCAGCAAGAAAAGGCATTTTGGATTATTGGTGGTTTGGCATCATTATTATTATGCAGAACCAAATTTCTCCAAAATAGATTTTTTTTTCAAAAATTTCAAATTAAAACTTTTGGCTATTTCTGGAAATTGGAGCCTTCATAAATTGCAGAGCGATTTGGGCCAAGGCAACAAAGAATGCGAGCCCATTTCGCCAATGGAGACATGCCATCCCATTTCGCCAACGGAGACATGCCAGCCCATTTCGCCAATGGAGACACCACCAAGCCGCTCGCTCTTCGTTGCGTCGTAAAGGTCCTGATTGCCAAGATGAGGGTCAAGAAGTTCCTCGATCTGATCCCCAAGCTGGTCAGTATTCAGACTCCCAAAGCCTTCACAGCGATGCTCAAGGAAACAAAGGCTACCCGCGTGGCCATGGACTGCATCCAGAGCATCCACACGCTACGCTACCCCCACTTCACGACGATGGACAAGAGCGAAACGACGGCGCTCGGTTTGCTCAAGGCCTACCTGTTTGCTCACCGCACCTTCGGCGACGAGACTGGCCTCGTTCAGGAAGCTGCCAGGCGCCTCATTTCCTGCTTTGAGGCCATGTGCAAGTCCTTGTCCGAGTCCTGGACCCCGCCCGCAGACCTGGACAAGATCCAGATGGACCTCGCGAGGCTCTTCCCCGAGTACATGCACGTGTGCGCGCGCTCGGATGACCTGAGCAGGCTCAGGCTGGTTCGCGAGATCAAGCACGCCCTTGGTTCGCTCTACAAGGTCCGGAAGGACTGTCCGCCTGAATTATTGGATGAAGTGGAGGCTCAGATCCAAAACCTGTCCAGCGCCTACGTGCGGCTGGCTGGCCTGGAAGCCTTCTGGCGTCTGCATCGCGCTCATAGTAGCTGGCTATGAAGCGCCCCAATGGTGGTCATGTGAGGCTCAGTGGATTTGAATGAATTACATGATCAGAGTGAGTTGATGAAATCGATACACGTGAATTACATGATGACAGTGAGTTGATGAAATCGATACACGTTGGCTTGCACGTAACTAGGGAACTGAGGCCGCGACTGGATGCATGCGTTGGGTTGCTGATCAGGGAACCATAGGCCATGCTGACGCATGGTGGAGAGAAACGATAGGCTTGAGTGATCCCGTGTGTTGAGCTGGGAGTGAGCAAAGTTTTGCATTTTGGAGAGAAAGGCCTCTGTGGGTATGCACCAGCTGCAATGCCACCCAGCGATGGCCACAGGGCTCCATACTTGGGCTCCACCCAAGAGGTTGAACCGAATGGCGTTGGTTCGGTTCTGTCCTAGATCGCTGAGCTCCTTGATGGAGGCCACCATGCCTTTTTGGAAGAGATTGGGATTGACCCAGTAAAAGGCATAGTAGGACCAGAGCAGCCGCACCTTGATGAGGGTGGGAAAACCCTCATTCCATTTCAGAAAGTGGAGAAAGGGTGCTGACAAAAGCTCATCCACGTCAGAAACCACCATCAGGTCGTCGTCCCGCAGGCTCAGCTGACGTAGCCCCTGCAGTCCAATCAGATTCCTATAGTAAACCTCGGCCTCCCAGTATTGGAACCCCTGAATGTATTGGGTGTCATAGATGTAGACAATCTTGGGCAGCCATTTCGATATGCGCGGGTTGGCACTTGCGATTCGCGGGAAGCACTGCTGCCTCCTCCGATTCTGCAGGGAATAGAGTCCCTCCACAAGGATAAAGTGATCCACAAGATGCCCCACCTCATTCAGCTTGATCTCCAGTAGCCATTCCTCGCAGTCGAATAGCATCCCCCATATTATTTTGCGCGGCATGGCCCGCGGCCTGAACCCTGTCCATGCATTGGGCCTCATGACATAGGATTCCACCTGGCTGCCGCAAGCCCGCTTTGCACGTGTTGTCGATTTCTCGGCCTTGAGAGAGAGCCAGAAGAGGCTGATCACGGGAAGCAGCAGCAGCACCCAGGAAGAGAAGCGGACCTTGGATTTCATCTTTACTATCATGGTTTGTGGTCTTTTATATATCGTTTGCGTATGCACATGGCTCTGCAGCCTACTTTTGCTTCGTGGGTCACAATATTTAAGTATATCAAGAGGTAAGCTCTTGATTGGATGGCTTGTAGCATGTGCGACCAACAAATATGCGCCATCGTACTAGGCGTAGCGACCCTGGTCTTTTGGACGGCTTTCTTCGTCTCAAGCGACTCACTCGCTGCGCACCGCATGGTCAGCGCCAATCTGTTTCACACGCCCCTCTGTCGCTGGGGGATGACCACCCTCGTGTGCGCACAGCTCGTCATGGTGTCTCTCTTTGTTTCGCGCTATCACAGGGTGGCACGGGCCACTATGGTATTTACTGGCGCTGCCATCGTATTGGCGCTGGTTGGATGGTGCCTGGTCGTAGTCAATGATCCGCTCACAGCGCAAACACCACACCTCGTGGGCTCTGGGCTGTTTTCGGCAGGGACATGCATCTACACCCTTGGCATGCTGCGCCTCGCGTTCCGATTCGACGCTACGCAAAGTCAGCTGTGGTACGATACGGCCACTGCATGCGTCGCCATGGTCGAGTTCCTCCTCGCCATCATCTACCTTGCGCTATTTTTCATGTCGTTGGACGCTGCCTGGATCTTTCAGAATCTGGCACTACTTGTAGCCAATCTAGAGTATACAGCCTTCTTCTGGTTCCACCCTTTCGATTCCTTGGCTTACTCAGCTGTACCCGATTTAAGGGTAAGTATCTAAGACACTGCAATCCTTTCACCCAGTGCTCACTAATGCATTTCAAAACAAAAAATATAAATCAAATTTTAAAATTAAAAATCAAATTTTTAAATTAAAAATCAGAAAGTTATTTTCGACAAATCTATTTTGAGAAATCGCAAGAAAGGGAATAAATAGAGAAAATCGAAAAGCTTTCCACTGGAATCCAAGCATGGTTCGCCATCAGAAGACAAAATCCCACCGCAGCACCGCAGCGAAGAAGGAAGAAATGAAGCCCGACCTCGCTCAGGCTGCTGCTGGCAAGTTGGATGCTGTGGTCGCGGCAAATCGCATTTGGCGCTTTTGGAAGCAGGTGGTTTTATAGCATAGACTAAAATATTGGAGTATATTGTTTTTATAGCATAGAGCAAAACGTTTGTCTTGACTCAAAGCCACCCACGCTTGCAGATGAAGGTGCTCAAGTGTCGCACGAAGGACATAGTCCACAAGATGAGAACTGCAGGACCGTCGATACTCCTTCACAAGACCCTTTCCTACGATGCTGTTGTGATTCTTGTCCGACAGCCCCATGTCATCAAGGTGTCCAAGAGCTTTCTTTGTCGCGTTGTGTACCTCTGCAACCTTCGTCACGGCTGTCCTCTCGAGGCGCCGCATTTCAATAACAACATCAAGGTCTTCTTGACAGCCTTCATGATCACTTACAAGCCTACCCATTCCTTTGAAGTCATGGGTCGTCTGGAGTGGGCGCTTTTGGCGGAAGCCAATAAGCTTATGAGGTGCTTTGAGTGGATCCGTCAGGCTATGATTGCAGCAAGCGCCAAGTCCTTCAGCTTTGCTGATGTTCCTCACGATTATACCGAGAACTTCCTGCCCTCATTCATCCAGTATATCAAAGTCTTCAAGGAATGGAAGGCTCAAGATGAGCCCAGGATGGCCTACCGTCTCAAGCTTCAGCTCAGGAACATGTATCAGGTTCAAGTTTTTGTTTTTCGTTTTGGGCCACAATACACAAGTAATGATGGTATTTGCAGGCCCTGGACACCTATGATGACAAGGAGAAGCTCAGGAGCGAGATTGACAAGAAGCGCAAGGATTTGGAGGTGATTGCAGGGGCGAAGGAGGTCAGCAGCTTTGATGAGCTCCACAAGAATGGATTGCTCTCTTCTCTGTCGCCCTCCCAGATCATCGTACCGAGCTACATTCCCAAAAGGTCTGACTCCTCCTTTTCGCCCATATCTGCTCATTTTAAAGGTTACTATGAACAGGTTTTGCGATGAGCAAATCGCCCACGAGGTGATCATGAATAACCGCTACCAGATACCTGAGGAGGACAGATACAAAGAGGATCAGGTCTGTTCTCTTTGCCCCTATATCCATTGTCATTCGAATCCTGAATATTGATGATGACAGGCTTTTTGGGACTCGGTAGCCAATGATCTCCATCTAGCTGAGCCCTGCTATATTCGCGTCATGTACTTCCTTGAAGAGATCCGGGATGGTCTCAAGGATTTGGCTGGGCACAGAGTGTCACTCTTGATTGACAACGTGTTGGATATGGATTCAATCAGGCAAAAACTCCAAGGCGGCTTGGACTCTTGGGAGTTTTGGAAGGAGATTGTGACATCCATCCTGTCGATTGTCATGGAGGTTCAGGTGCCTCTATATCATCATTCTTTTGTCTTTTGCAATATGTGATATGTATAAAACTACTACAGCACCCGGATCGCGACAAGGAGACTACTGCCCTGTTTGCTCCCATCCTCCAGGAGTTCAACTCGTCCTTTTCGCCAGACCTAAAGGGGGGGCTGCTGCCTACTTTGCTCTGCGAGAGTATTGCAAACTTCCTTGACCGCATCAATGCCATGTGCTTGGACGTTGCCAACCTTCAGATCAGAACTAAGATCTCAACGCAAATCAAACTATATGGAATCGCCTATGAGCGCCTCAAGTTTCAGGAAAAGCTTGACAGTAGAAACATCACCCTTCTCTGCACCACAGAGTGGATCAGGGCCTCTCTGAAGAAGGCCTTGTTCAACAAGACGGTCGACATCAAGGACCTTGGGGAGTATGATGGGCGACAATATTCTAAGGTCCCTCCTGCCTACATTTCATTTCTTTTGGATCCTATGATGAAGAAGGAGAGATGGCAGGTGTACTTGACTGGCATGATCTCCCTTCTCACAAGCGGCAAAAACCTCCTTGTCCACCCTGAACTTTGCCCCGAAACTTTGCTCTTGGATATACGTGACTTGTCGAAACTTCAACTCGACTATGAGCACATTGTCACTGCGGCTACCATGATGGCCAACATCTCGCATGTCCTTTCCGTTTCGAAGCATGCTGCGAATCGTGAGGTATGAGCTTGAACCTCTTTCGCGTTGACATAACTCATGTGCTCCGTGTTTGACAACAGATTTTTGAAAAGTACATTGTGGGCGACATATTCTCTTCGCAAGCCATGATGGATTCCATGGATTCAGAGCTTGACTTTGTTCTGCTCATGGTGGACAAGGCTTTGGAGCGTACTTCCTTGAGCCTCCATACACGTCAGGCCCTTACCAAGGAGTTGAAGAAAGTGGTTGTTCCGTCGTGTGCCCTTCGTAACTTATTGTAAGCATACCATATTTTACGCTTCTCGTTAGTCCATGGCGTCTCACTTGAAGGCTTGTGGCAGGGCCTTTCGCACTGAGGAGTTGATCACAAGGCTGTTTTTTATGGACAATAATGCTGAGAAGGCCCCTCCCTCCATGCTAAAGCCCTTGATCCCTGCCATCAAGAGGATTGTACGCAGGGTTGTGGAGATATCTGACATCAATAGCCAAGTTCACTTTCAGACCTACAACAAGCTCATTGGAGAGGCTGCTTTAGCTTCAGCAACCAACGAGGCAGGAGCGGCTCTTTAGCCATGCCTCCTCTTTTTGATGTTGCATTAGTGAAGTCTGCCTGAAAATTCGCTCCTTTGCCACCCGTTGAATCATGGCACTTTAAAAATTGTCCTACACCAAGCCAATCAATATAAAAGGCACTCTATCTATTGGTATAATCCTAACACTATATGGCTGGTCCACAGCCCCCACCAGAAGTTGTCCCATGGATACGGTACGGTATTCCAGATGACATGGATCACCAAATAAGCTTGTTACGTTCAGTGACCACTGTTCTGAGGAGAATGATTTCATTCTACATATTTGACTCGGTAGATCTTGATGATCTTCAACAGCAAAAGCTTAACATGGCCAATATTGCTCAGGCTCTGCTCCAAAGGGGAGCAAAACCGTATCCTGATCCAGATAGTCCTCCCAGTCACGATGAGCGCAAAAGCACATTGATGTTTGCAGTAGAGATGGAGAATGTGGACCTGGTGAGGGTCCTGGTGAATCATGGGGCACGTTTTAATCCTGCTGGAGACGATGGCTGGAGAACGATCATCTTGAAACTGGTCGATGGTCCCTTAAATATCCTCCGTACCATGGCTGAATCCCCTTTGCCTGTTTTGCCTGACCCAAATTACCAAGTAAATAATGTAAATGGTGATAGCATGCTGCACTTCCTTGCCAGGAACAACTTTTCCAATTTGAAGATACGGTATTTACTTGACATGGGCGCTGACCCCAGGAAACCCAACAGACACGGCGATACTGCCATTGACATTGCAAAAGAACATTTGCATGATCGTGACGAGGTGCATGACGACCCTGAATTGGAAAGACAGAGAGACTATTGGGTAACCCATCATAATATGGGAATCGACTTGATGCAGGAAAGAGCTCGCAGTCTAGACGAGGTTGAGCAGAGAATGGAAGAGACGCGTCGACACGCACTCATGATGAAAAAGAGGAATGACTATCCACCAGATGCGCATATCAGTGCCTTATCAGATGAAATAATCCGAAAGATGATCCTTGATGATAATCATGGTACAATGTATCCATACAGGTTGCATGACTACCGGATGTAGCTGCGCACTCTAGCCTGAAGAGTAGGAAGAAGAAGCCAAGGGCTTTTGCATTTAACAGACCATAACCCAACATGAGTCAAACATCCTTTAGCCGTTGTCAAAGTATGAAATGCTTTTGTCACCAAGGGCGCCTACATGAAGAGTGAACCCCTACAATCAAGCTTCTAAGGCACCAAGGGCGCATCGCCCCAATTTCCAGGAAATTTTGCATCCAAATTTTCCAAGGGCTCTCTCATCATATACAATTTCAAGACATCTTGATCTATCCACACAGGTCTTCGTCGCATTATATGCATGGTTTTGGCTATGTCCGTGTGTATATATACTACTTTTAACACCAAGGACGCTCGACTACTACTACAACCAAGGCTGAGGCCAACACAACGCTACAACCTCATGGTTCTTGGACTTTTAGAGTA
>Ga0208389_1001074_pt1 | contig 11833 bp, 16 predicted proteins | sample CryBogCBH12Aug09_FD_184625 | JGI IMG/M metagenome (GOLD analysis project Ga0208389, IMG submission 184625) | Freshwater microbial communities from Crystal Bog, Wisconsin, USA - CBH12Aug09 (SPAdes) (version 2) | ecosystem: Environmental > Aquatic > Freshwater > Lake | place: Crystal Bog... | reverse complement strand
GGAAAATGTGCCCCTTTTACAGGTCAAAGGACCATTCCATGATAATAATCAGTTTGAGCCTTGAAGACGGCGACCACGTCCTTGATCGAGATATTGAAGGGCATTTTGCACTTGGTGGAATCCGATACCACATCCTCGTCCTCCATGCTTTCCAAATCATTGGACCTGTGATGGATCCTGTATCCCATGACGAAAACAGGGACGTCATCATCACGGAGCGTATTATGATCGGGTATGCGAAGGGTCGCCATGACCAGGCACGCCTCGTTGATATCGCGTTGTTCCTTCACCTCTGTTGCGGAAAAATATGATGATAATGGATTGCTTTCATAAAAATGGAGTGCAAAGACCTTGGACATGCTCATCAGCATCCATCTTGACGAGCGAGGCTTGGATGGTATGGCCTTGAATTAGGATGGAGGTGCCAATCTTGCATACCAGGGTCTCCATTTCCTTGGGATCAATGAAGGCTTCCTGCATCTGGCTCGTCACGACGCTGTACGCTCCATGCGTGTGGTCGTAGGCCTTGATTACGGCTGGATCTGGATGAAAGAGCAATACACCTGCCGCGTTGCTTGCTCAAAAAAGGTGCTGTATATTGGGGGGGTGAGGGGGACCTGGGCGGTCAAAGAAGCAGAGGGGACGAACGTCCTCCTTCAATCGGCCGTCCAGGAAGCCCGACTCTTCAGGGCGTGCTGCTATGTTGGTGATGAGGGTGGGATTTGCCTTGGAGCAGAAGAGGAAGACCCCCCTAAAAACCAAAAGCTCAGGGCTTGGGCTGAAAGAAGAGGAAGAACAGAGCACCAACCTTCCCGTGTACTTGATGGAAGCGATATCGTCCTCCCACTCGACGGGGACCCATATATTGAGAGGGAAGGTGTAGGATACCTTGTGTGTGGGAATATCATCCGGCGATACGTTGAGGAATTTGGCCAGCTGATAGCGTTCCGAGACGATAGCAAGGTCCTCGATCATTCCAGTGGGAGAGGGAATGAGGTCTTTACGAGCAATGTCTTCCACAGGCCTTCCGATAAATTTCCTGTTTGTCGGGATGACAGTTGGCGTAATTATGCCATAGCCCATCTTCGGGGAAGGAAGGCCTGTTGCATCCTCATGATCATGTTATGTGAAAGAGACATATGAGCGTACAGCAGCAGAAACACCTGTGATGAGTTCCTCGCTGTAGGTCAGGCAGCCTGGGACGCACCACTTGTAAAAGTACTTGACCCAGGTGGCGACAAAGAGGGTTCTTGCCGCCTGCGCAAAGGCTGTCATCGTATGCTCCTATATGAGTTCAAAATAATAGAGACCTGGCATGGCTTGCATCCTGTGATGGAGCCCATCATGAGCAGCCAGCGAACATCGACTGCGAGATAGATTTTGGTCGCCTCCATCCTATCATGATGATGTCAGATTGTATCCTCCTCTATTGTGAATGGTACGTGCGTGGACCTTGCGATGCGAATGGGTTCCAGGATAAGCCTTTTTTGCTTGTAGACATTATTCTGCGGAGGAGGCGAGCCCTGCCAAAAGTGAGGCAGAGTATCCTCGATGCCAAACACTGTGGGCCATGCCATGCTATGATTGATCATTTCGGAGAGGGTATGTTGTATAATCTCCTCCCCGTATGTCCTGTTGGCATATAGTATCAAAGAAGGGGCTTTCCATATACAAAAAGGCTGGGGGAAAGACCTATTGATCTGGCAATACTGATTGAAGTCGCGGGATTCCTCATGATAGATGAACGTGCCCAATTTTTTCTGGACGATTTCCTTAAAATCCATGATTTCCACAGGATTGATGGTCACCTGCAAAAGAGAGTGTCACATAGCAGCGGGTGATAAAAACAAGGAGGGGGGGACCTGGAGGTGGGGATGCGAGATGTACATTCCGCAGGTGAGGGCATCCCTGACGATAGGCGTCTCAAGGGGGGCTACTTTCAGGTACACTTGCTCGTATTTCTGGAGGAAATCCGTGAGCTTTTGCTTGGACTTTTCCGAGCATTGGTCCAGGGAGCCGTCTCTGTCATCAGCGCCTGTCAAAATACTACTAGACACATGACACATATGAGACAAGGACCTGAGCCAAATGAGGACGTCCTGGAAGGCGAGGTCTTGAGGGACTTGAAACTTCTTGCAAAAGTACTGCATGAGGATCATCTTGTCTGTGGCAAACATGCTTTCCATGGTATCGGACATGAGCCATGGGAGCAAGGACGGGGAGATGCCTCTGTAGATGAACTTGAAGGCAGCGATTTCAGTCGCCTCGTAGAGCGTGCCTGTGCGGTTGCCGCTCCGGCGATGCTTTCCTACAGTGACCATGGATTCGATGGAGGTGGCAAGGAGATTGGTGGCGATGATTCTGGCCTTGCCGATCTCAAAGCACCTGCCACGATCGTCAGGGGAGTACTTGACTGTGTTGAGCATATCCTTGGAGAGGTCCAGCTGAGAGTAAAAGGATTCCAAAATCTCCTCCACGATCATGGAGGCAGAAATCTTGCCTGTGTGAGAGAGCTGCATCAGCTCCTCCTAAACACAAGAGAAGAAGGGAAACCGTACCCAGCATTCCGGTCCATTGCATAAAGGCCGTGAAATGAGCGACGCCAAAGGCAGAGAGAAAAATGCTCCTGGTGATTAGTCAGGGAGGTTGATTCGATGGCAGAGAAAAAGGCAGAACCTGCACTTGTTGGACTTGAGGATGGAGGCGTGCTGCGCAGAGGGGACATAGGTGCGTTTTCCGTAGGCGAGAGACTGCTCACCGCAGAACTCGTCCTTGGATGCGGCATCCATGGAGTCTGCGCTGGAAAGGATGCATCGGGCCACCTTGGTAAACGTGAAGAAACGCTCGTACATACTATCGCCGACCAAATTGTTGGAGCATGCGGCCAAGTACCCCATAATGGCCTGAATGTACTTGACGGGGACCCTGATCTTGGTCTTGGGGTCGATATCCGTCGAGGTTTGCATATTGGGGTTATTCGAACGGGTCTGCCGTGAGACGGAGGTGATGAGCGCCTGGATAGCTGCGCCTGACATGGCATCGGTATGGAGGCGCATTTCCGTGGTATACAAACGAGCGCTGACTTCAATGATGCGGCTGACGATCTCCTCGCTGCCCTCCGTCCCCTTGATGACGTTGCACGACAAGGTGTAGAGGCCCATCTCCGAGGAGCGCCTTATCTCTTGCAGGATCTTCTTGTCGGCCTCCTTGGATTGGAGCAGCCGTTCGTCGTACTTGGTCATATCAATCATATTCTCCAGGACGCTGATCACGAAATCGGCTCCACATCCGTTATTCTTGGTGAGAATGACCTTTTCGTGTGCGCAATACGCTCCGCCTCCGTCATGGACGACAATGGTGGATCCGATTCCGTTTTCCGAACCCTGCATCATCGTCATCGTCGTCGTCATTGTCACTACTCTCGTCGTCATATGATGATGACGGTTTAAGCCAACACGCATACCTCAATCACGGAGCCATGAAAGTTGAGCGAAAGCATGAGATCCGAGATTAAAAATTGAAGAAAAAGGAACAGATTGTCAGGCCGGAGGCTCCAGGCCATCTTGTTGGTGCTCTGGACTATCTTGATGAAGGCGATGAGCGCCTCGTGCATTGTGCACCCATAGCGCAAACCCTTCTGCATAGTATGTGGTTAGGCATGGAAACCAAATGAATTGGGAGTGCGAGACCTGCATCTTGATGATAAACTCCTCAAAGAAGATTCCGCATTCCGTGTTATCGTCCTGTTTTGGTATTAGAAAAGAAAAAGCAAACAAGTATAAACAAAAAAAGATGAGAAGGGCACACCGAAACGTCGTGCCCATCTTTCATCCGATCTCCTGCCATGGCTGCCCTTGCATTGGTGTATGTATCGCTACCTTTGGCGCGGGTAAAAGCCAAGGGAATGCTCATTTGGATCCATTGGTTCACAATGCTCAGCTTCTCCTGGACCTTTTCTTGAGGAAGGAGATTGACTGCATTCATAAAGCCCCTGCAAAAGGATGCGATCCTATCATGATGACGATGATCCAATCCCATCCTATGAAGATCCACAGACCTGGACCACTTGGCATCGCCATTGCTGTAAAACGACTTGCCAGCAACCTGCTTCTTGCCCTTGAGGATCGTATTCCGTTCCTCCTCCCCTAAGGGATCCGTCAGCAAAATCTGAGAGAGGTCAAGGTCCTGCCGCGGCTCCGTATAAGCTCATCAAGAAAAGGCAATAAAAGAATGCATTGGGGGTTGTGAACCTTGATATTGAGGCGCGCTTGCAACAGTTTTACAGAGACAGAGGTGGGCAGCATGTGCATCATGCGTCCGAATTTCTCAAAGGTGACGGGTCCCGCCACAAACACAGTCGTCGAGATAAAGATGCAGATATCAGTGCTTGGGAAGCCGGTAATGCCCTTCTCCTGTATCCATGATCAAACTCATACTTCTACGAACACAAGGATCAACCAAAAAGCAGAAGAGTACCTCATCAAGCATGAACCCTTGGGGCGGCAATAGGACGATTTGCTCCAATTGCTTCTGAGAATCATCCTCCTCCTCCTCCTCAGCATCTTCCTCCTCCTCTTCAGCATCGTCCTCCTCAACATCGTCCTGAAGGGATTCGGAGAGGGAGGACCTCGCTTGCTTTTTGGAGCCGATGGATTTCCTCTTCTGCTTCTTCTTCTTCTTCTTTTTCTTCTTCTTCTGGGCGCCATCGGGGTTGGGTTCGCCGTATGTCAAGGCGATCGCGATATCGACTGCCTTATCGTATGTGGCACAGGAAAAAAGAAAGGTTCCAGAGGGCGGCTCAAGCTCATCAAAGACCAAGTCGCCAAACCCCTCGAGGTGGGCTTGGGTGGCTTGCGGGTAGAGCTGGAGGTAATGGCATGCAATCCAGTGGACCATGCCTTGCACGCTGAAGAGGGGCGTAAACGAGTGCTCGTTGGACACCTTCATCCAGTCGATGGAATCGCCGCGCTCGAGCTCGTTCATGAGCGGGACGCCCAGCGTCTCTCTTAGGCTCTGGGCATAAGAATTGATGGCGATTCGTCTCTCGTCGGTCTCTGGGACAATGGTTTGGGAGAGAGTATGAATCAGCGCGTGGCGCAGGGAAAAGGCGGCATGTGTTCTCGCGATGAGGACGAGGTAATTCTCCTTTTCCATCGAGAGGATCCGAATCTCCATCTGCACCACCACCACCAAGAAGTCAGCATAACAGCAAAAGAGTGCATTGGCAGTAGGCAGGACCTGCATTTCTGCCTGAATGGCGCCTCCTTCCTCCACAATGATGGGCTTTTCATTCTTGCCACGAAATCGGCATGTGAAGGGTACGTCTTTCTTCAAGTTCATAAAGGCATGTGTTTTTCCATTCTGGACATTGCACTGCGTACTATGCAGAATCCACACTATTTTCAGCAGCTCTGCTGGCAGCGCCGATTGCTCCTTGAGGTGGAAAGGGAAGCAGATCAAGGGCCCTGCATTCTGCTCATTATCATGAATGGCCCTCGGGGGCACAACCATCATCCCGCTGCTAAGGTCGTCTCGATTCGGCTCAAGGCCTCCTCCTCCTCCTTCGGGGAGAAGGGGCTGAGACGACGACATATGGGCTCTTTTTCGGCTGAGCCTCTGGTTGTGAGGTCTTATTTATTATGCCGAGGTTGCCCCAAAATAGATTTTTTAATTTCTCCTCGAAATAGCCTTCTTTTTTGAAAATTGGTTTTTTTTAGAAAAAAGCATCTTTTTTGCAAAGTTGCTGGCTTATGAGCCACGATCACGACGAAATGGAGCGAAATGCGCCCTCCGTCGGCGTCCTCCTCGAAAAATCAAAAGACCAAAAATGTACATGTCAAAAAGCAGGCAAGCGCTCAAGAAGAATCAGGCCAAATGGAGGGCGGGCATGCAAGCAGTGTTAGTAGTAGTACAGCCACGGGTATGACGATGGTGGTGAACGAGGAGGACTTTTTCCATTACACGAATTTCCGAATTTTGGACAGCATTGGCTATCCTGGGGCGTATCGCAAATTTCTGCTGCGAAGAAAGGATCAGGGTTCGGAATGGGCCATCAAGATGAACAACCACGTGGTGGTGGTGCAGCACTCGATCAGGGAGCTTTCGATCCTCGAGCAGGTCTCTTTGTCTGTTGCACACGCTGCTTGTGGCTTGGATGACTTGGGTGGTGGGTAACAGGATATCAAAAAGTCGAGCATTCTGAAGAACTTGGACATTATTTGGCAGCATGTGGTGGAGAGCAACACGCCGCCATCGGATCAAAACCTGACGATTGGGACGTGTTTGATCACAGGGAAGACCAACTCACCCTGCATCATGATTCGTGGGAAGGGGAGGGGCGCCAACAACTTTACTGTGAGCAGCAAGTTCTTTCTATTCCTGTATCACCTGTGGGTCGTGTACAAGCTCGACGTTTTGATCAAGGTTTTTATTTTTAGTTACATCTGTGTGCAAACTCCTGACAGTCAACAGGTGTACACCCGCAAGACGCTGGAGGAGGTGGATCCTCGGAACGAGCTCCTGCTTTCCGACATTGCAGCCAAGTTCAAGGATCGGGAGGGGGAGATGCACTGCCTGGCGCGGGCCATCCACGCTGCCTACAGTCACGTGTATCGATCGGCGATGGGCGGGCTGTTGGCTGTGGTGTGAATACTGATATATAGTGGGCGCAAGTTTTGTGATTAAAGGAAATGGTGGTGCTGTGGCTGCTATGCCTTTGGCAAGCAAGAGCCGTGGATGCGCCATGGTGGTCTGTGGTTTTGCTCACGGTGTCTCTTGGCATGGGCTTGTGGCTTCTTGTCAGTCATACTGGGAGTAAAGCTCAGAGCAGCCTCTCTATGACTAGCAATTGCACTAGTAAACCACAGAGCAGCCTCTCTATGACGACAAGTACTAGCCTCTCCATGACAAGTACTAGTACCAAAGCACAGAGCAGCGTCAGTCCAACAAGCACTAGTACGAAAGCAGAAAACAGCACAGGCAGCAGTAAAGCACTGCAGGCAGGGGTCCACTTGATAATTATCATGTAAGAAGGCTTTTTCTTTTTCTTTTTGGGCTAGTGTGTGAGATGATTATGAGCAGGTATGTAGGCGGCATTTTGTTTTCCAGCATCCCCATTTTTGCTGTGCCGTTGCTGGTCATCTTATGTGTTGGAGGGATGGTGAACACCCCGCCTGTCACTTACGATGTGGATGATTACATCGGGTTGCTGTTGGGCATTGTCCTGGCATGCACACACAGTAGCGCACACTCCTTCCTGTCTGGAGGGGGAATGGGGTGGGTCCAGTTGGTCTTGACGGTATATCATATCTTGAGGATGGAGGGGGTGTGGAAGGGGGGCGGTGGCCTGCTCCTCCTCAGCTTCCTTCTTCTGCTGGGTCCAAGCCTCATGTTGATGCGAAGACCGCTTTCCGAGGAGCTGCCTGCCGTGCTGATCTTGCCGTGCCTGTGCCTCAAGGTGCGACGCCTGGTGGTCGTGGGGGAGAGCCTTGGCAACAAAAAACAGCAGCATGACATCTTATTTTATGGGATGGCATGGGCCTTGTTTCTTGGGATAGTGAGCCAGGGCTATCCTGTGGTGCTGTTCTGCGCCATGGTGGTAGGCTCGTTGCCTCCTCCTCCTCCGTCTTCGTGTAGCCCCACAGTGCAAACAGGAGGCAGCGTGACTCGTGGACTACTAAGGATGCCTGTCTAGGTTGCCACACGTGACGGTACATCCTTCCAGGACAAAGGCAAAGGCAGCATAGCGTCCTATGGTCTCCCATCTACCTCCTGCTTCTTCTGCAGCACACCCATGTTCGGCAGCGAGCTCGATGAGGGCCGTTCGGCCTGGGTGTGTGGTGAAGACGTCTTGCAGGGCCTTGAGCGCGTCCAAGGTCGTTGGCGCGCTTTGAATCATATCCAAGAGGTTTGGCACTGAGGTTTGTCGAAAGTAATTGGCATACACGGTTTGGAAAAACAGAGGAGAGGCGCCTTCGGGCCAGCATACAACATTCGGAAGGAGCATTTTCACAAATGCGGGCGACACATGATCATCATCATGAGGCTGCTGCTCAGGCTGCGGCCTGCACATATAGGGTCTTTCTAATAATACAATAATAATACTATATCCTAAATATCACATGATCTTCAAATTGGCAATATCAGCCTCTGCATTGCCTCGGAGCATGAGGTAGCTGATGGCCATGCAGTAGTCCTTCTTTCGTTTCTGCTTCATTTCGCTGATTTTCAGCTTGACGTCGGGGGAGGCGGCTCCATCGACTACCACGATTTCAGGGTGGTCCACGACAAAGCGGTCCTTGTCAAAGGTGCAGAGCTTGGTGAAACAGTTTTTGGCTATGAGAACTGCGGAGTTGGGGAGTAAAGCGTTGGAGAGGACCTCCTCCCACTTTTCCTGTACCTTTTTCTTTGACATGGACTCCTTGGGGTCCCAGAAGAGGCTGGATGGAAAGTAGGTGGCGTACATGTGGGAGGCATAGAGAAGGGTGCTGCATAAGCAGGCGTTGATATTCACGGGGGGGGCGGGCAAGGGATCATGCACGCTGCAGTTATTGGCGATGATTTCCCACCATGCTTTCGGGGGGCAGCGCATGCAGCCATTGAGGATAATGGGAATATAGTCTGCGTTCATGAAGGCGAAGCAGTCCTTGGCTCGGGTGCGGAGGATCTCGAGGAACTCTTGGACATGGGCAACGTCATCCTGTTGGTCGTCTGGTTTCTTGCAGTCATCCCATACGGCTTCGACGCAGCCCTGAAACGCCTCCAGGCTGATGGCGAGAATTTGATGGGTGGTCATCATGGCGGGGACCGAGACCTGCAGGAGGGCAGCCTGATGATTGGTGCGATTGAGGCCGAGGGTGGTGAAGAAGGAGATCAGGTATTGCAGCAAGGGCCTGGCCTCCTGCATGGCATTCAGGGTCCTGTATTCTGCCTGGAGCTGGAGGATGTCCTTTTCCAGGAGCTTCAAGCCCTCCATGCGCATTTCGCTCTGAAAGGCCTCAACCTTCTCCCTTTTCTTGCCCTTGCGTCCTCCTCCTGGGGGTTGATTCTCTTGGGAAGAAGAGTCCTGGAGAGTTTGCTTGGATACGCCCAAGGAACGCAGCAGCTTGTCGAGGACAAGGGACGACTTGAGGGTCATCATGTTGAGGGTCATGCGTCCAAGCATGTTGGAGACGATGGAATCGGAGGTGGTCTGATGCCGCATCATCCGCGTAATATCCGCCAGGCTCTGGGACTCGGCAAAGGCGTACTGCAGGGCCTCGTAGGAGGCGTTCATATTGACCTGGTAATAGATCTTCCAACCTGCCACATTGGGGAGGTGGACCATGTAGACAAACTTGTTGGGGGCCATGATGTGGTAGGTGAGATCGGTGTCGCTCCTATCCAGGTTGAACTGCAGAAAGTAGAGGTACTTGAGGACCATGGGGAGGCTGACGGTGGCGGCGGTGGGCTCCCTCTCGTACATGCTGCAGGACCCGCTCAAGACGTAGGTCCTGACACCGTTTCCCGCGAGGACGTCCTTGCCATGCTGCAGTTCGATATCCTTGCGCTCCTCGGTGGACAAGCCGACGCTAATGTCCTTGGCGTCGTGGGGCTCCAGATCCATGCCCACGTCCTCTGCAAGGCTGAGCATGGAGTAGCGCATGAGGCAGAAGCGCTTGTCCATGGAGGTGGGGTACATCTGATGATACTGGGACTCGTTCATCGGGAGGGGAGGGCTTTCCATAAAGACCGTGATGTTATCCTCACCCGGACTGGCCACGGCCGTGATCTTGAGGAGCTTGCCCGACTTGAATTTGACGAGTTCCATGCTGACGGGGCCCATGCCCATTTCGCCCGGGTTTTTGAGGAGGGGAAAGGCCTTGATTTCGACGGACATGTCGCAGGCCCTGAGGAGCGGGCAGTTCAAAAAATGGACCTGGTAGTTGTCCAGGGAGGCGATGGGATCGGGATGCATGTACTCCTGCTGGGTATCCATGTCGCGGATGGCCACATAATAGAGCTTTTGGGTCGTCACGGGCTGCATCATCGGGATGGCTACGCAGCTCTCGTGCTGCATGATTTTCTGGACGATGGTGATGGGCATTTTCCAGCTCTCCTCGTCGTACATTTTGCTTTTGTTGTGGGTCCTGCTGCTCCCGCTGAGTCGGACGGGAGTTGCCATATGATATGTCAGTGCATCAAACCAAAAGCAATCATATATAGTCTGGGCCCAAGCTAGAGGATGACATGCTGCTGCTGTCGTCCTCCTCTATGAACCGACATGGCAATGTTGCGCATGATTACGTGAATGTGATTTCCAAGATGATTTACGACGAGCCATGCATCTTTGGCATGATATCGATGCTGCAAGGGTTCTGCCTCCGTCACGGCATCATTGTGCGGTGGGGGCAGGCGCCGCCCACACCCGCGTTTCAGGCCCACATTCAGAAATATTTTGTTCCGTTTTGCAAGCAAGCGATTCAATCGTTCCTGGCCGTGGGCTTCGCACCCTTCCGGTCTGTTATTGTCTACTCCTTTGCCATCGTTCTCTGCTATCGTTCTCTGCTATCGTTTAGCTCTTTGCTATCGTTCTCTGCTATCGTTTAGAGACCTATCCTTTAAGTGTAGAGGCCTGACTATCACAACAGGATCAGGCGAGAGGGTCCTCAGGCGCTGTTAGTTCCCGAGGTGCTGCCCCTGGGCACATACACGTGGTGCGTGAACAATGCACGGCAGAGCAAACGGCGGTCGGCCAGAGGCAGCTCTGAGCTGCTCTTTTACGACGTGACGAGCTCGTACTGCGATTCGGAGGAGGAGATCTACGTCTTCAATTACATGCAGCCGCACGCGACGCTGAACTGCTATTCGCCACTCTCCTCGCTCATCCCACAATACAACTCGCTCATCACGACACGGGAGTACGCGCTGCAGGCCACGTGCTGGAACGCGAAGCCCAAGATGGCGCTGGAGGAGCAGGACAAGGTGATGCTGAACAGCATCGCGGAGAGCGGGAGCTGCATCTCACAGATTTCGCAGAGCAATCCGATTGCGCAGGTCTCTTGTGCGTTGGGTTGATTTGAAAGGAGGAGAGCCTGATGTGTTGGGTTCAGGGCTTGGAGACCGACGCTCGATTCCAAAGACAGGAGACGATGAATACGCTGCTGGAGGTGTCCAAGGAGCAGAGCAATCTGCCGCCCGAGAGCATCGCGTTTATTGCGCCGAAAAACAACAGCATCAAGCCATTGGAGAGACTGGAGGCGCCTCCTGATATGCTGGAATTGGAGGCCAACTTTGTGAGGAATGCGTGCAGAGCGCTGGGAATTCCCACCAGCATACATGAGGGCTCGAGACAGGCATGTTACCGTCTGCTTTTTTCGCATATTGCTTTTTATTTTAGGATATTGCTGTTGTGTGAGGGTTTGCTCCATTTTTTTCATATGAGGCAAACACAAGCAGGGCTCCAACAAGTCGGCGTGGAGCGACGGCCCTGAAATGTAAGCCCCTTTTCATTTTCACAGTCCCTCTGTAACTAAGAAAAACGACAGGCATCAGCGTGTATTGGCCGAGGGGTGCCTCAAGCTGAACCAGGCGCTCCAAGGGCTGCTGACGATGGCATACGAGCTCATATACGAAGACAGTGCTGACAGCAGAGCGCCCACGTTCAGCATCCCCCTTGCGCCCAACCTGCCGTACGAGCTGTTGCTTCCGCTGTTTGACGCGCAAGTGCTGGATGAGACAGCGTACAACCGGCTCTTTGAGGCGTCTGTGGGGTTTTCGCTGGGCGAGCATGCGCTCAAGGCGCGGGAGGACCGGCACAAGGCCCTGACGGTGGTCAAGACAGCTGCTTCAGGAG
>Ga0208389_1001053_pt1 | contig 11975 bp, 15 predicted proteins | sample CryBogCBH12Aug09_FD_184625 | JGI IMG/M metagenome (GOLD analysis project Ga0208389, IMG submission 184625) | Freshwater microbial communities from Crystal Bog, Wisconsin, USA - CBH12Aug09 (SPAdes) (version 2) | ecosystem: Environmental > Aquatic > Freshwater > Lake | place: Crystal Bog... | reverse complement strand
CCCCCTTCGTCAAGCCTATATTGCAACCCCACTAGGGGGGTATCCGACCTATTTGGGGTGATGGTGGCATGGGCACTAGATCACTATTCCTTAGCCACAAAACAAAAAAATGTCAAATTTTGTAAAAAATTTCAACGACTCATGTCAAACTTTATACACACCCCCACAATAAAAAAACCCCGGACGTTTTAAGCCCGGGGTTCAAGTACTAATCAATCACGCACGACCCAAACGAAGGAGGAAAAGCCGCACGCAAAAGAATCATATCACAAAATAAAAAAAGAGTGTATACTCACAACCATTCGCCCCACCCCAGCGCAACCCAGGAGGTATTAGTTTGCTTTTAGAGCATTTGGTTTCAGCACAAGCTGCTGACTATGTACCAGATATAGAATCTGGTGAGGGCGGGTTTACCCCAATAGAAGAATTAAACGCGCCCCAAACTCTTGGCGCCCAAAAGCAAACCGTGGATTGGCTAAACCAGTTTGTCGATGAAGACGAAGAAGCCGAAATCCTATCTAACGCTCAAGAACAACAAGTGGCCAACGCATTTGCGGCCCTAACTACCAACTCCCCCGACGCAAAAAACCAGCTACTTAACCTGCAGGTTCCAGAAGAAATCGTAAATGCTGTGGCTATGGTCAGCGGATACCAGTGGGAGTTTGTAAAGCAAGCTAATGAGCTACGCTCTATGAGTGTGGCAAAGATAGTTAAAGAAACAGAGCATCCGGATGCCCGGATACGGCTTAAGGCGTTAGAGTTACTTGGAAAAGTCACGGAAGTGGCACTGTTTACAGACCGGGTTGAGGTTAAAAACACCGATGTATCTGACGAAGAGCTAGAAAAACGCATACGTGAGAAGCTAAGCAAGTACATGGGCAAGGTAGATGTCGTAGAAGTTGATGATATTGAGGTAGTCGAGAAGGTTGTTGCAGAAAAACCACAGTTTGACGACGAATGATTATTGATACATTGACCCCAGAAGAAGCTTTAGCCGCGCAGTTGGCGCTAAAGGACATGACAACTGAGGAAAAACTGTTGTTTTTGCAGGATTTAGAAGAACGAGAGCACCGTAACCACTTACATAGAGCGCAAAACCAGCCTTTGGAGTTTGCAAAAGCGGTATATCCAGGGTTTAAGATAGGGCCCCAGCACCGCAAGCTAGCTAAAATCTTCCAGGACGTGGTTGAAGGCAAGAAAAAACGCGTAATTATTAACATTGCACCAAGGATGGGCAAGTCTGAGTTCAGTTCTTACCTGTTTCCTGCATACTTCTTAGGTCAGTACCCCGAAAAGAAAATCATTATGGCCACGCATACTGCTGGTTTGTCGGAGGACTTTGGACGGAGAGTGAGGAATTTAATTGATTCGGATGAATACAAAGCGGTGTTCCCCAACACAGTCGTTGCTGACGACCAAAAAGCAGCGGGAAAATGGTCTACTAGCGCTGGGGGTCAGTACTATGCTGCTGGTGTTGGGGGTGCTCTCGCCGGTAGGGGCGCTGATCTTTTTGTTATTGACGACCCTCATTCTGAACAGGATATGAAGGCAAACTCAAGGCTAGCATTTGATAGTGCTTGGTCTTGGTTTCAAACTGGTCCGCTACAACGTTTAATGCCGGGGGGTGCGATCATAGTAATTATGACTCGCTGGTCTTTGCTCGATCTTACTGGGCGGATTGTCGACTACAACATAAAAAACCCACACACGACCCCATGGGAGATAGTTGAACTCCCGGCTATCCTCAACGAAGATACAGAAAAAGAGAAGTCACTTTGGCCAGAGCAGTGGCCGCTAGAAACATTAAAGGCTACTAAGGCAGTACTAGATCCACGGTATTGGAACGCTCAGTATATGCAGAACCCGACTAGCGATATGAGCGCTATCATCGGGCGAAAAGACTGGCAGATTTGGGAAGATGAGAATCCACCACAGGTTGAGTACGTCATACAGTCTTGGGATACGGCGTTTGAAACAAAGACTTCTGCCGACTATTCGGCATGTACAACCTGGGGAGTTTGGTACAACGAGGAGGATGGTAACTCACCAAATATAATTCTCCTAGATGCGTTTAAAGACCGGATGGCGTTCCCAGAACTTAAGCAAACCGCCCTAAAACACTACAAGGAGTGGGAGCCTGACGCGTTCATAGTGGAGAAAAAAGCCGCTGGAGCACCGCTGATTCAAGAACTGCGGATGCTAGGTATTCCCGTAGAAGAGTTCAGTCCGTCGCGTGGAAACGATAAGATGGTGCGTTTGAATGCTGTGGCGGATCTGTTTACTAGCGGTAAAGTATGGGCACCCGATAGGCGGTGGGCTAGGGACGTGATAGAAGAAGTAGCGTCATTCCCAGTTGGCGAGCACGATGACTTTGTGGATACGACAACCCAGGCCTTGATGCGCTATCGCAGAGGCGGATTTATTAGTTTGGACTCGGATGAAAAAGATGACATGATGTACAAGTACAGACGAAAGGCTGCGTATTACTGATGTTTAAAAACCTGTACTGGCGGTTTGAAAAAGCCATAAGCCCCGAGTTTTGTAACCTGGTCTTGAAAGAAACAGACTGGGATAAGGCCATTACCGCTGGCGTTGGCGCAGGTATGGACCCCACTAAACCCTCATCAGTTAAAGATACGATGCGCAAAACTGATATAGTGTGGGTACCACTGGAGACTCCAATCGCTTGCGTAGCCCAAACCTATATAAATTATGCTAATGGCTTAGCCGCATGGAACTTTTCAGTGGCCTTTATTGAGCAGATGCAAATTGGTAAGTATGGGCAAGATGGTCACTATGATTGGCACTATGATGTGTTTCACCCAGACCAAAACAACTTGCAGCGCAAGCTAAGTATTAGTATTTTATTAAACGACCCTTTAGAATATGAGGGCGGTGAATTACAATTAGAGGGTGTAGAAGACGCTAACTTACTAAAAAGTCAAGGCGATATAGTTGTTTTTCCGTCTTTTATTAAACATAGAGTCGCTCCAGTTGTTAGCGGCGTTAGATATTCAGCAGTCACTTGGGCCCTTGGCCCGGCTTTTAAATAGGAAATAGATATGCCAGTAGATAAGGGTTTATACCAAGCACCCAAGGGACTAGAAGCCCTAACTCAAGATCAAGAACCAGACATTGAAATTGAAGTTGAAGATCCAGAAGCAATGCACATCCACACAGCTGGATTTGATCTTAACATTGAGAAAATGGATGAAGAAGACGGCAGCGAAGAGTTTAATCAAAACCTAGCTGAAGAAATGGATGGTGGCGCCCTTGAAAGTTTGGCTAGCGAACTATCTGGTGATATTGATAACGATATTAGTTCCCGCAAAGATTGGGAACAGATGTACAAAGACGGTATTACGTTGCTTGGTTTGAAGTTTGAAGAGCGCGTAGAACCATGGGACGGCGCTTGTGGCGTGTTCCACCCAATGATTACTGAGGCGGTTGTACGGTTTCAAGCTGAAGCCATTATGGAGACTTTCCCAGCTAAAGGCCCAGTAAGAACTCAGATTATCGGTAAAGAAACCCGCGAGAAAATGGAAGCGGCTCAGCGTGTTGAAGCTGACATGAACTACCAGCTCACAGAGAAGATGCCTGAGTTCCGTAATGAGCACGAGCGGATGTTGTGGAACTTGCCATCAGCCGGTTCTGCGTTTAAAAAGGTCTACTACGACCCAAGTATTGGCCGCCAGGTTTCTATTTTTATTCCTGCAGAAGATATTGTTTTGCCATATGGCGCTAGTGAGATTGCCTCATGCCACCGCGTAACACACCGGATGCGCAAGACCAAGCAGGACATTATTAAGTTACAGCGCGCTGGCTTTTACATGGACGTTGAACTTGGCGAACCACAAAAGTTTCGCACTGAGATTCAAGAAAAGAAAGATAAAGAAACAGGTTTTACAGCTACGTATGACGACCGCTTTGAGTTGTATGAAGCTCACGTTGACTTAGACTTGCCTGGCTTTGAAGATAAGGATGAAAATGGTGAAGAAACTGGTATCGCGCTTCCGTATGTGGTCACTATGGTACGGGGCACAAATCAAATTTTGGCGATTCGTCGCAATTGGAAAGAAGAAGATCCTCTCTGTCTTAAACGCCAGCATTTCGTTCATTACCAGTACATACCCGGTTACGGTGCTTATGGCTTTGGCTTGTTCCATCTTATTGGTGGTTTTGCTAAGTCAGCTACTTCCATCTTGCGCCAGCTTGTCGATGCCGGAACCTTATCGAATTTGCCGGGTGGTCTAAAAAGCCGTGGTTTAAGAATTAAGGGTGACGATACCCCAATCGCTCCAGGTGAGTTTAGGGACGTTGATGTTGGTAGCGGTACTATTCGTGACAACATTTTGCCACTACCTTACAAAGAGCCATCTGCTGTTTTAGCTGGCTTGATGGATAAGATTATTGAAGAAGGCCGTCGTTTTGCGGCAACTTCTGATATGCAGATTTCTGACATGTCCGCTAATGCGCCTGTTGGAACTACATTGGCAATCCTAGAAAGAACGCTAAAAGTCATGTCAGCTGTTCAGGCCCGCGTGCATTATGCATTGCGCCAAGAGTTAAAGCTCCTTGCTGGGATTATTCGTGACTACACAGACGAGGACTACAACTACGAGCCCGAGAGCGGCGACATGCAGGTTAAGAAAGAAGACTACAACCACGTAGATATTCTCCCTGTATCAGATCCAAATGCAGCAACTCTTTCCCAACGTGTTGTTCAGTACCAAGCGGTTATTCAACTAGCCCAGTCAGCGCCTCAGATTTACAACTTACCAGAATTGCACCGCCAGATGCTTGACGTGCTAGGTATTAAAAACGCTGACAAGCTAGTTCCATTGGACGATGACCAGAAGCCAAAAGACCCTGTAACGGAAAACATGGCAGCCCTCAAAGGCAAGCCAATGAAAGCGTTTATGTTCCAGGACCACGAGGCTCATATCCAAGTTCACCAAATGGCTATGCAAGACCCAATCGTTCAAAAACTTATTGGCCAAAACCCAATGGCACAAGCCATCATGGGCGCGATGCAAGCGCATATTGCTGAACACGTTGGTTACGCATATCGTAAAAAGATTGAAGAAGCTATGGGCGCGGCATTACCATCACCAGAAGACAACTTACCACCAGACTTGGAAGTTCAGTTATCCCGTTTGGTGGCGCAAGCTGCTCCTCAAGTATTGGCTCAATCACAAGCTATGGCTTCTCAACAGCAAGCCCAGCAAAATGCGCAAGACCCAGTACTGCAAGCTGAGCTTTTAGACCAGCAAGTTAAACAGGGTGAGTTGCAACGTAAGATTGCCAAAGATAAGACTGATGCCCAGATTAAACAGCAACAGTTGGCTTTGGAAGCTCAAAAGATTAAACAAGAAGCGTTTAATAAAACGGCAAATATTATGTTGCAAGCTGAAGATAAGCGTGTTGGCGGCCACAAAGCTACCGCTGACGTTGCTATACAGGCGGCTCAACTACAACAACAAGATAAGCACCACACTATTGATACAGCAGCAAATGCAGGTCAACAGCAGCAAAAACCTAAAGGGGGCACTAAAGAGTGATGGACTTACTTACGGCCGATTTCATAGCCGCACTGCGTGACAAGTTGCGCACAGATATGAATAACTACACTGACGATTTGGCAAACGGGCAGTGCACAAGTTTTGAGCAGTACAAAGAGCTCTGCGGTGTAATTCGAGGCCTAGCATTTGCAGAGCGCCACTTACTTGACCTCGCTGACCTTATGAAAGAAGACAACGATGAGTGACACCATCGCACTACCCCCGCAAGGGCTTGTATTACCGGATGGCAGTTTGCATTCGCTAGAAGTAGCACCAGAATTATCAGAAATAGTAGAAGAGCCAACACCTGAAGAAGTTCAGGCGCAAATGGCTAGGCAGTTACCAGAACCACGCGGTTGGAGAATCTTATGCTCATTAGTAACGGCTACAGATCAGTACGACAGCGGCCTTCTTAAGGCAGATGAAACAAAAAAGATTGAGGAATTAACTTCTCCAGTCCTATTTGTTTTAAAAATGGGCGATCTGGCATACAAAGACGAAGAGAAATTTCCATCAGGACCTTGGTGTAAAGAAGGCGATTTTGTTATTACGCGCCCCTATACAGGAACAAGAATTCTGATTTATGGAAAAGAATTTCGTGTTATTTACGACGACCAAGTAGAAGCAGTGGTCGAAGACCCCCGCGGAATTACCCGCGCTTAAAGGAGCAGATATGACTTATAAATTTCCCGATGAAAACGAAGATTTTGATAAAAAGCCTGACGTTGAACTAGATGTAACTGCTGAAGGCGATGTTGTTGAAGCGGATATCATTGTTGAAGATGATACCCCTGAACAAGACCGCAAGGCCCAGCCGCTAAACCGTGAAGTTGAAGATCCCACTGATGATGAGATCGAAGGCTACACAAAAGGCGTCCAATCCCGCATTAAAGAGTTAACCCATGCCCGTCATGACGAGCGCCGTGCAAAAGAAGCAGCGCAGCGCGAGCGCGAAGAGGCCATTCGGTTAGCCCAGCAGGCAATAGAAGAAAATAAAAAGCTGAAGCAGTATGTTCAGACTGGTGAGACTTCTTATCAAGAGATGATGCGCGAAAAAGCCGAAGCTGAACTAGCTATGGCCCGCGATAAGTTTAAAAAAGCATCTGAAGACTACGACTCAGAAGCTCTTCTTGCTGCTCAAGAGGCGTTGACGGAAGCTAAGATGAAAATTGAAGCTGCAAAAAATTTTCGTCCAACCCCTTTACAAGATAAAGAAAATGATGTACAAATACAACATACGGCTCCAGATGTACCTAGACCCGACGAAAAAACCTTGCGCTGGCAAGCCAAAAACCAGTGGTTCGGTTCTCCTGGGTACGAAGAGATGACGGCCTTTGCATTAGGCTTACATCAAAAATTGGTTGCCACGGGTTATGACCCGCGTAGTGAAGAATATTTCGAGAAAATTGACTCTCGCTTAAAGTCTGTGTTCCCTGATTTGCTTCAGGACGACGAACCAGCTAGCCGAAAAACCGGTGAACCTAGTAAAAAGCCAGCAACAGTAGTGGCTTCTGCTACCCGTTCAACGGGAGCAAAGAAAACTATCAAACTTACGGCAACCCAAGCAGCGCTCGCTGATAAGTTAGGTATCCCACGTGAATTGTATGCTAAGGAATTTTTAAAACAGGAGGCCCGTAATGGCTAATACTCGTAAAACACGCGATATCGAGACTCGCGAAAAAGACTCAACCCGTCCAATCTACCGCCCAGCGGCTACTCTACCTGATCCTACTCCAGAACCTGGATATAGTTTTAGATGGGTTGCTAAAGAGGTACTAGGACAGGCGAATCCAACCAACATGTCACAGAAATTCCGTGATGGCTGGGTTCCAGTTAAAGCTGTAGATCATCCCGAACTTATGATTGTGGGTGATCCAAATGGAAACGTTGAGATCGGTGGTTTGATCTTGTGCAAAATCTTAACTGAGCAACTCGAAGCACAAAAAGAGTACTACGAGAAGCAAGCACAAGACCAAATGAATTCGGTTGATAACCATTTCATGCGTAATAACGATGCGCGTATGCCTTTATACAGTGAGCGTAAAAGTTCAGTAAGTAAGGGTGGCGGCTTCGGAAGCGGTACACGATAAATAATTTTTTAGGAGACCTTTATGTCTACAGTATCAAGTCCTTATGGACTAAAACCTGTTAGCCTAATTGGCGGTCAATCCTTTACTGGCGGCACAATCCGCGAGTACTTATTGACTTCTAACAACTCTGCACCTATCTACACTGGTGACTTAGTTCAATTAGGCGCATCTACAGCTGGGCAACCAACTGTTGTAACTTCCACACCAACTACTAGCACTGCTGGTATCGCTGGTGTTTGCGTTGGCGTTCGTTACCAGTTATCTGGTCAGCAACTCGGATATCCTTTGTATGCAGAATATCTGCCTGCAAATGCCGTAACTGCTGGTTACACCAATATTTTCATTCGCGTAGTAGAAGATCCAGATCAACTGTATCAAGTACAGTCTTTGGGTTCTGTTGGCTATGGTTCTATCGGTAAGACTGTTGCTTTGGCAAACTTTACTGGTGGTACAAGCTCTACAACTGGTAATAGCACTTCTGGTAACTCAGTTGTTGCATTGTCAGCTACTATTGCTAACACAAACGCGCTTGCTGTTAAGATCGTTGATTTGGTTAACTCCAGCTCTACTTTCGGCGGCAATTTCCCATCTAACCCCGGTGACGCATATACCGATTGCATCGTTAAGTTGAACTTTGGCGTGCATCAGTACTATCAGTCCGCTGGTACATCTAACTAATAAAGGAGCTATAACATGGCTATTTCACGTTCACAGCTCTTAAAAGAGTTACTCCCAGGACTAAACGCGTTGTTCGGTTTAGAGTACAAACGCTATGGCGAAGAGCATAAAGAGATTTATGAGACCGAAGCCTCTGAGCGTTCATTCGAAGAAGAAACCAAACTGTCTGGCTTCTCGGCTGCTCCAGTCAAGAACGAAGGCGGCGCAATTTCTTATGACAATGCGCAAGAAGCTTTCACAGCTCGCTACTCACACGAAACCATCGCTTTGGGTTTCTCAATCACTGAAGAAGCGATTGAAGATAACTTGTATGACAGCTTGTCTGCTCGTTACACCAAAGCATTGGCTCGTGCTATGTCTTATACCAAGCAAGTTAAAGCAGCATCTGTATTGAACAACGGTTTTAGCTCAAGCTACCTCGGTGGCGACGGCGTTGCCCTGTTCTCTACAGCACACCCATTGGTTTCTGGTGGCACAAACAGCAATACTGCTGCTACCCCTGTAGACTTGAATGAAACTTCTTTGGAAGCCGCTACCATTCAAATCGCTGCATGGACCGATGAGCGTGGTCTGTTGATCGCTGCTAAACCACGTAAACTGGTAATCCCACCATCATTAATGTTCGTTGCAACTCGTTTGCTTGAGACTAACCTCCGTGTTGGTACAAACAACAACGATATCAACGCATTGAAGAACAATGGCACGATTCCAGAAGGTTACACAGTTAACCACTTCTTGACCGACGTAAACGCATGGTTCTTGTTAACCGACGTTCCAAACGGCTTGAAGCACTTCGAGCGTACACCTCTCCAGAATTCTATGGACGGTGACTTCGATACTGGTAACGTACGTTACAAATCCCGCGAGCGCTACTCGTTCGGCTGGTCCGATCCACTCGGAGCATGGGGATCAAGCGGTTCATTCTAATCTGAATGTACCCTAGTAAAAAACCCAGCTCACAAGGCTGGGTTTTTTCTTTCTTCATAATGGTGTATTCGGTGGCAGTTAGAGCACAGCACCACACATTTTTCTATCTCTTCCATAGCCCGTTTGTACTGGCCGTCTTTGCTAAATTTGCTTACTATGGCATCTTTTTTAGTGGGGTCGGTATGATGAAAGTCTAATGCTGCTGGGTGCGAAAACCCACATTTTGCACATTTAAGTGTACGTTTAAATGTATCCCAATCTATGCGCTGTTGTTTCTTTTTTTCTGCGGTGCGTTTTTTTACTTCTTCTTGGTTTTTTAAATAGTGCTCACGGCTGTACTCCTTGTGCTTTTGCTTTTTTACGCTCTTGTCTTTGTATGGCATCTGCGTTTACCTTATATTTCCAGTAGATTGCATTGCGAAAAGACCAGGGCTGACCGGGCCGGTAGATTTTGAAACCCGCATTGATTAGCGAGTTGGCTGATGCTGGATTGTTTGTTGTATCGGTAATTAGCCAATTCCATCCTAGCTTTCGAGCTTGTTTAATTCGCGCCAGTATAAGACGTTTTTGTAGTCCGTGTCCAGTATATTCGTAAAGCACACCAGCTCTACATAAGTAACCTGTATCTGTCCATTTCTGTGAACGCGCAAGACCCGCAAAAGCAACTGGCTTGCCATCTTCTGTATAAGCAATCCACCAATGACCCCGATCCGGTTTGTATGGGCTGTCCGACGGCAAAATCTTTTTCTGCAGAAATAGCAACAGGGATTGAATCGCTTGATCTCTTGTGTCCACTTTTTTTATTATGAATTTCATTACCCATTCTCCGCCCAATTATTTGCCTATTTCAGCCCATTTTACCCAAAAAATATGTTGCAAAAATTAAAAAAGATGTATACTTACGCTAACTGGGTGATTGCTTATACCGGACTGCCCCAGCAGACGATGCAACGATTGGTATGAGCTTACTTTGCATAGGACAATTTATTATGGCACGTTCCACATTTGAAGGCCCAATTCTATCGGGCGACAACCGTTTTGGCGCTTTGCGTGACGTTGGTTACGCTCGTTTAACCCAATTTGCTGGTTTAGACTTTTCTAATACTACATCTGGTACTGCTAACTATAGCGGCGCTTCAGGTCAGTTTGTTGTTTCTAACAGCATTCCTAACCTAAATGGAAACGTTTACACCCCATCATCTACTGTATACCCACCAGTAGTTGCAACCCCAACAGCTGACTCCGCTACTGCTATCTATCGTGGCGTAGTGTTTTACATGCCTATTAATAGCCATATTACTGCTATTGATTTTGATATCGCTACATTCCCAACCATTTCTTCTGGCACGTTGACTTCTGTTCAGTTGCTAGTTGGTAATCAGTTTAATGGCGCACAATATGCTCAAACATCAGCTTTGACTTCTGGTACTGGCCGTCAGACCGTTTCATACAGCGGCACCCAGTTAGCAAACTGCCAAGCAACTTCTTCTGATATTACAAACAACCAGCAGCCAGCTTTGTTATCACAAGTTGTTTGCACTTTGGCTGTTGTAGGTACCACAATGACAACTTTGGCAACCGGTAAGTTTTACATCACTGTAAGCTACACACAAGCTGATGGTCAGATTGGTTCTACAACTGCTTACCCATACGGTAACTTTGACTAATTAATCCCGGGGGGACTTTGGTCCCCTTTTTAAAATTTAAGGAGATTAATTATGACAATGCAAACCGATGTATTATCGGCACACGTAAACGTAAGCAGTTTTGCCACAAACCCACAACGTACAAGACTTAGAGGGTTTTTTTGTGTACCTACAGGTACTGCTGGTACAGTTAATTTATGGGACAGCACAACAGCACCGGTAACAACCGGAACCTATACTCGTTCAGGTAATACTGTAACTGTTTCTTTGACTGCTCACGGACTTGTAACTGGGCAATCTATAGGCATTGCTTATGGAGCAGGTACAGGCGGAACAGCTACCAACGGTAATTATGTAGTTACGGTAGTTAACGCAAATAGCTTTACAGTTCAAGATGTTAATTCTGGAACTATTACCGGTACAGGTTCTGCTGCTATTGCAACTAGATGGATTACTTCTTTTGATACAAGTGCTAGCACAGCAGCTATAATATCCGTGCTGTTGCCGGGTGAAGGCGCATTGGTATATAACCAAATTTATGCGCAACTATCTAACGTAACTGGTATTACAATTTTTTATGGCTAAGAAAAAAGGCGTTTCGCTTGCGGTTGGTCGTGGTGAAAAGCTGCCTGCATCTAAGGGCGCTGGGCTTACCGCCAAAGGTCGTGCTAAGTATAACGCGGCTACTGGCTCGCATTTAAAAGCTCCACAGCCTGAAGGCGGCCCTAGAAAGAAATCTTTTTGCGCTAGAATGTCTGGTATGCCTGGACCAATGAAAGATGAGAACGGCAAACCAACTCGTAAAGCAGCTAGTTTAAGACGGTGGAAGTGCGGAACAAAATGAGTAACATAGACCCAATTTCAACGGCTAGGGAACTAGCTACTCACGCTAACGATATTGAGCACTTGCAGGCTGACATGGATAAGATGGTTAAAGAAATGCAAGAAATTAAAACTGCCGTACAAGCCATTCAAAAAACTTTGGCTGAAGCTCATGGTGGGTGGAGACTGTTGTTAGGTGTTGGCGGTGCTGCAGCTTTAATCGGCGCTATTATGGCTAATTTGTTTCAAGG
>Ga0208389_1001023_pt1 | contig 12187 bp, 10 predicted proteins | sample CryBogCBH12Aug09_FD_184625 | JGI IMG/M metagenome (GOLD analysis project Ga0208389, IMG submission 184625) | Freshwater microbial communities from Crystal Bog, Wisconsin, USA - CBH12Aug09 (SPAdes) (version 2) | ecosystem: Environmental > Aquatic > Freshwater > Lake | place: Crystal Bog... | reverse complement strand
TGTCGCCGATTTCCAGCTTGCGCACATCACGGCTTGCGATATTGAGATGGATGAGAGGCGCACCTTCAACAGCTATTCCTACCTTTGTCATTGGCCCAAGGAATGACTTAAGTGCCACGATTCCACGAGTCGCATCAGCATCTGACTCTGATACGAGCTCCAACGCCTCTGGACGGATAATCACATTGACCTTGGATCCTTCAGCAAATGATTCAGCGCTCTCAAGAATATTTACCTTTTGATTCAGTACGCGGGCTTTGCCCTTTGCAGTGATCTCTGCTGGAATGCGATTAGCAAGACCAACAAATGATGCAACGAATGGTGTTGCCGGAGCGTTGTAAAGCGCGATTGGCTTATCAATTTGTTCTAACTTGCCATGGCTCATTACACCAACGCGATCCGAGATTGCCATCGCTTCCTCTTGATCGTGAGTAACAAAGAGAGTCGTAATACCGAGCTCCAGTTGAATACGACGGATCTCTTCACGGATCTGACCGCGAACTTGCGCATCAAGTGCAGAGAGTGGTTCATCAAGGAGTAGAACACGCGGTTGAATAGCCAAGGCACGAGCCAGGGCAACGCGTTGTTGTTGACCACCAGAGAGTTGATGTGGATAGGCCTTCGCCTTGCTCTCCAGTGCGACAAGCTCAAGCATCTCTGCGATCTTCTTTGCCCGCTTATCTGAATCAACTTTACGAGCCCGCAAGCCATATTCAATATTCTCTGAGACGGTGAGGTTTGGAAAGAGTGAGTAAGACTGGAAGACCATGCCCATATCGCGCTCGTTCGCTGGGGTCTCGTTGTAGCCAACACCATTGACGAGCAATTCGCCTGAAGTGGCGACCTCTAATCCAGCCACGATACGAAGCGCAGTGGTCTTACCGCACCCTGATGGTCCGAGCAGGGCGACGAGCTCCCCTGGTTCAAGAACGAGATCTAGGCCATCAAGCGCCTTTACTGACCCGAAATGGCGGCTAATGCCGCGGAGTTCAAGAGTGCTGCTTGCGCGATCTTTCTTACTCATTCATCCACCTCTACTCGTTGCGCGCCCTTCTTGGAGAAGAGCGCGATCGTCGAAAGGAGCACGATAGCTCCTACAAAACTAAAGACAGAGATCGCAATAGCACCCAGAATGTTCTGTTGTGCTGCGACAACAGTCCACGTCGGAAATGTCTCCCAATGCAAGAGCGATGTAATCGTGTACTCGCCGATCGATAATGCAAATGTCAAAAAGAGTGCGCCAGTAATACCGCTGCGGATCGCTGGCACGATGACGCGGATAATTGTGCGAGTCCATGATGCTCCCAAACTTCTAGATGCTTCAACTAAGGTTTTTAGTGCGACAGTCTGAAGGGAAGTATCTAGTGCGCGATATGTGTAAGGAAGGGCGATGATGACAAAGAAGAATACGAGTTCATATTGAGTGTTTTGCAAGATCGATGGCATTGCGACCTGGGCACCAATTGCGAGCGAGACGACTGGGATGATCAATGGCAAGATGCAGAGAAAATCAACGAGTGATTTATAGCGTTGCCCCTTCAGATTCAGATAGACCATTGTCGGGACCATCAAGATGAGATTGAGAGCGCCGGCAAGTACTGCAAGCTTCAATGATGTGAAGAGGCTGGGATAGAAACCATCAGCGTGGATCAGCCATTGGTAATTGACCCATGAGTGACCCTTGCCGCCCGTCCCTTTAAAGCTATAGACAGATGCACCATACAGCGGAATGACAAAGATGAGGATCGCCAATAGAGATGAAACCGTAATGAGCGGCCATTTAAGGCTGAACTTCTTCATTGGCTCCGCCATTTCGCCGCCTTGCGTTGAGCTGCTATATAGCCAGCCATCGCAATTGTTGCGACCACAATCATTCCGACTGCGAGAGCATCGCCTAGATTTGCTTGATCAGAGATCACATTGCCGTCGACAAGCGTTCCAATAATGATCGGTACAAGCGGCACAGTGCCCACAGTGAGCGCTCGAGCAGTCGCATATGCCGAGAACCCGCCAGCAAAGAGCAAGAAAAAGGCGCCGATAAAGGATGGCGTGAGGATCGGAATGCCGACTCTGCGCCAATAGGTAGCAGGAGAAGCTCCGAGATTGATGCTCGCCTCTTCCCACTCGCGACGCATGCCAGCGATCGCAGGCTTAAAGACCAAGACCATCAGTGGGACTTGGAAGAACGAGTAGACCATCACAACGCCAGTGAACGAGAAGATCGTGAAGTGTCCGGCATAGATATCCCAGCCGAATGATTTAAGGACAGTGGTCACAATTCCTTCGGTACCAAAAGCTGCGACAAACATAAATGCGAGTGGAACTCCGCCAGAGTTCGCGAAGACTGCCGAAACAGAATCAATGACTGCGCCAAATTTTCCATGTGCATACTTCACGATCACATAAGCGAAGAATGCGCCAAGGATTGAACCAATAATCGATGTCACAATGGAGAGTTTGAGTGATACAACAAATGCATGCAGGTATGGACCACTCTTGAGAATGGGGCGATAGTTTGCCAGGGTCCATTCATTTTTGTTGCCATGAAAGCTTCGAAGCGTTACTGCGATAACCGGCCAGATGAGGAAGAAGCCGGTGAAGATGAAAAATGGGAGTAGCGGAAGCACGCCGGTCCCTCGGCCGCTCGAGCGAACTCGAGAATGTGCTTTCACTACTCCCATATATTCAGTTAGTAACCAGGATTAAGACTAGTTACCAGCGATTGCTGGCCACTGTGCCTTAAGAAGAGCCTTCGCCGCATCCTGTTCTGCAGGAGTTGGTGTCACGATCTTCGCGCCTGCTGGGATTTCATAACCAGCTGGTGCTGTTGCATTTGTCTTCTTAGCAACCATTGCGTCGTACTCGATTGGAAGTGCGCCGCCTGCGATCCAGATGTTCTGTCCGCCGTTGATTGCTGCAAAGATCTTTGAACCTGACATACCCTTAGTTGAGCCAAGATCCATTGAACCCTTGCCCTTGTTCTCTGAGTAGAGGAACTCTGTCCAGAGGCGAGCAGCAGCTGGGTGTGGAGCGTTGAATGGGATAGCCATGATGTATGGAGTTCCCTTGATGACTGCATCTGAAGGAATAACATACTTAACAGTCTTTCCAGCCTTAGCAGCTGTAGCTACAGCTCCTGGACCGTTGAATGACCATGAGAATGAGACCTTGTATGCACCAGCGAGGAAGTTCTGTCCGCTTGCAAGTGCTGTAACGAAGTTACCTGAAGACTTAAGGCCGCTGAAGTAATCGATACCCTTTTGAACGTCTCCAGTTGTTCCACCATTTGCGAGGTTCGCTGCGAAGACTGACATCAACGCTTCCTGAGCACCTGATGGATCTCCACCGATAGCAACCATGTTCTTGAACGCTGGATCCTTGAGGTCATTGAATGACTTTGGAGCCTTGGCAATTGAAGTGTCATATGAAAGTGCGATGACGCCTGCGTAATCGCCGTACCAGCGACCTGAAGCTTCCTTGTATGCAGGTGTGATGTCGTTCCAGTTCACAACCTTGTAAGGAGCGAAGAGGTTAGCGTTATCTGCACCATATGTGATACCGACGTCAACTGCATCTGGAACCTTTGAAGCAGGAGCGGTCTTTACTGTCTGAATTTCATAAGCTGATGATCCATCTGGATTGTCATCAGTGATCTTGATGCCGAAAGCCTTTGAGAAAAGATCCATGGCCTCGCCATAGTTTGCCCAGTCACGTGGAAGTGTGATGACGTTGAGCTTTCCTTCTTTCTGAGCTGCCTTGACGAGTGCATCCATGCCACCGCATGACTTGAGATCTGTGCACTTTGAATAGTCGATTGAAGCAGCGTTTGAAGCTGATGTTGTTGCAACCATTGAAGCTGCAGCCATTGTGGCCACGATAACTCCAGTGAGTAGACGCTTGCGCATATATCCCCCTTAAGGATTGGTAAGCGCACTCAACCGCGAGGAGTTTGCAGGGAGGTTCCTTAACGGGGTAGATCTGATGAAAGGAAAGTTAACAAATGGTTGGAAGGTAAACGGCACCTTCAAGAACATGTGTAGCACCGGCGTGGAAAAGTTGCTCAGGATTATGCGCACCTGTGGAGACTCCTGCGATGATCTGCGCTCCCGCGGTAACACCTGCCTGCATATCTGACTCGGTATCGCCGATCACCGCCACATCATTGGCACTGATATGAGTCATATACCGCTCGTTATATAGCTCTATCGTGCGAAAGATCATGTCAGGTGCCGGGCGACCCTGGGCGACCTCTGAAGCGGCAACCGAAAAGTCAATGATTGACGCCCATTTCAGGCCGTCGATGACGCTGTCGAGAATATCTCGCGGAAAACCAGTCGTGATTCCAACGGCGATTCCATTCTCTCGGAGGCGATTAAAAAGATCGCTCACGCCAGCGAACTCTTGAAGTTTCCCGGCTTTTACAAGGTTGATATAGCCCTCAACAAAGCGATCGTGCGCCTTATTGGCTCGATCCGCATCTCCATCACACAGGTGCATGAAGACATCAATCTTCCGCTGCCCCATCGTGGCATTCACATAATCTGTCATGCGATCCATCTCAGGAGTGCCGAGCGGTGTGCCCATCGAGGCCATGGCCCCTTGAAATGCTTCTACAACCAGCCCGCCATCTTGAGCAGTAGTACCGGCGACATCAAAGATCGCTAACTTAATCTTCTTATTATTTATAGGGACCACTGGTTCACCGTCTCTTCTGCTATCGCCGGTGAAAGGGTATTTCCTCTTCCGCCGCCACCAGTGACTACGTGAGCTCCTGGAGCAATCTCACGTCGTATATAGATCTCATCACTTGTACTTTGACTGTAAACGCCATCCCAACGCTTCTCGATACGTGGGACCTCGCGACCAAAGATATTTGTCATGACATTTCTCAAATGATCGTATGGCGCTTCATTAATTTCATGGGTAAATGGCTCGGAATATTCATGTGTATCACCAATAGTCATCGAACCATCGAGCCGCTGCACTAATAACAATTGCATCTTGTATTGAGTAGCAATCTCTGATTGCGCACCGAGACGATCGAGCGAAAGATCTTTAAAAGCTGGGTAATAGCGAAGTGAATCGGCATCGGCAATGGAGTGACCCAAGTGCGCGCCAAGTGGGGCAGTAGCGGCCATCTGTAGGCGAACCTTACGAAGTGGTGCTTGTTCTAAGAACTCTTCAATAAAACCCTTATGCGCAGCTCCTGCGCAAATCGCGATGTAATCCCCCGAGAACTTTCGACCATTGATATCGGTGACATGATTGCCAGTTTCATCATGATAGAAATCAACTGCCTCAAACTCCGGGACCCATGTGTAATCGGGGAAACTCTTTAGATAGTCGCGCAATCCACCTAAGAGCAAGGGTGGCTCAACCGCAGCATCAGTGGTGCATTGCAAGGCGCCAACGTATGTGCCAGCTAGCTCTGGTTCGAGTGCAATCGTTTGATTCCGATCTAGCACTCTAAATCCACGTCGATCTGCATCTGCCATAGCCGCTGCCTCTTGCATAACGGTGTATTCAGCATCGTTCTGTGCAATGGTGAGCGATCCATTGGCTCGAAATCCGATTGCCGCTTTTGAGCCGATATCTCCCCAGAGTTCGCGCGCACGAAGCGCCAGATCGAGTTCGGCACCGGCAAGGCGACCACTCACCCAGATCAATCCGAAGTTACGAATCGATGCCGATTGTGGCTTAATGTCGCGCTCAAGATGCGTAACGGCAAAACCCTTTTCGACTGCGAGCACAGCGTGCATCGTTCCGATAATTCCACCACCGACAATGAGAGCGTGCTTCATGGCCCTATCTCAACATAGATATCTCTGACTTGAGAGTGAGAAAGGTGAAAGATGGATGAACTTATTTTCGTAGCGCTGCCACCGCACCAGTTGGAACAACAGGTGAATGTGGTTCCACCAGATCTAGTTGTTGATACTCCTGGCCTTGTTCTGGGCGGGACTCGTTATCTCCCTTATTTGGCCACAATGAAAAGGCTCGTTCAGCCTGGGCCGTGATCGTGAGTGATGGGTTCACACCGAGATTAGCAGTGACGCTCGATCCATCGACAATGTGGAGCGTTGGGTAGTTCCAAACCCGGTGATATGGATCAATGACGCCATGCTTTGCATCAGCGCCAATGACACATCCTCCAACAAAATGAGCAGTAAAGGGGGCGTTGAAGAGATCTCCGTAATGACCAGCTGCAATTCCATCGCGCTTCTCAGCGATTTTACGCACTACTTCATTGGCTGCGGGAATGTATGTTGCATTGGGCTTATCTAGATCGTTTTTAGAAGTTAGCCGCCACCCGAAGAGCCCCTTCTTACCCGAGACTGTTACTGAGGAATCGACGTTCTGCATGACGAGTGCGATCACACTTCTCTCGCTCCACTTTTTCACATTAAGAATCTGGAAGATCAATCCTGGATTCCTCAACAAGCTTTTGCGCCACTGACGGCGTCGATCTTTCGCGATAAATCCATCTGTCATCACTGTTTGTAGGAGACCCATGAGGTTGCTGCCCTTGCCGTATCTCACAGGTTCTACGTGGGTCTGGTTATCTGGGAAGAATGAGGAAGTGATTGCAGATCCCTTTGTGTAATCCACATCAGACTTTTTGAGTAAGGCGCCAGTAAGTGCCTCACTATTTGTCCGTGAGAGTTTGCCTAGCATCGGTGACAAGTGAGGAAGGATGCCTTGATCCTTCATTGAGTGAAGCAACTTCTGTGTGTTGTAGGTGCCGGCAGCTACAACTACTTGGCGAGCGGAAAATGTTTGTGAACCACCGAACCAGGATGTGCTTTTGCGAGTTGTTACGATCCACGACGTATCAGATTGTTCTTCAATCGTAGTGACAGTGTGGAGAGGAAATACCTGTGCTCCGGCGCTCTCGGCGAGGCCTAGATAATTCTTAGGAAGGGTGTTCTTCGCATTGAAACGGCACCCTGTCATACAAGCTCCGCATTGAGTACAACCATTTCGGTCTGGACCTGCTCCGCCAAAGAATGGATCGGTTACAGTCTTATTGGTGCCATCTCCAAAGTAGATGCCAAGTGGCGCCATTTTGAAGGTGTGGCCAACTCCCATCGCCTCAGCTGCCTCTTTCATCGCACTATCTGATGGCGAAAAATAAGGGTTTTCTGCTACTCCTAGCATGCGATGAGCCAGGTCGTACCAAGGTTTTAACTCAGCTTTCCAATCGGTAATGGAACGCCACTGCGGATCGTTGAAATAGGTATCTGGTGGTGTGTAGAGAGTATTGGCGTAGACAAGCGATCCACCGCCGACTCCTGCTCCTGCCAAGACCATGACATCAGGAAGTGCATGGATGCGCTGAATGCCCGTTAATCCAAGTCGGGGAAAGAATAGAAATCGGCGCAGGCGCCAGGATGTCTTAGGAAAATCTTTATCTTTAAATCTACGGCCCGCTTCTATGACTGCGACGCTATAACCCTTTTCGCGCAATCGAAGAGCAGCGACGGATCCGCCAAAGCCAGATCCGATCACCACTACATCGAAGTCACGTTTCATGACGAATAGTTATCCGTTAAAGGAGCGCATCTCTGCGCGAAGTGAATCAAGTCCCATTGGGCCGATCTTCAACGCGTAGTTGTGGAAGGCCTTGATATCAAACTTTTCGCCGAGGCGCTCCTTCGTCTCTTCGCGGATCTCCATCCAGATGCGCTCTCCCACTTTGTAAGAGATAGCTTGGCCTGGCCAGGAGAGATATCGCTCGATCTCTGATTGTGCGAATGCTGGCTCAATCAAAGCACGCTCCACCATCAAGTTATATGCAGACTCTGCATTCCAAGGCTTGCCTTCGAAATCATCGAGACCAAGGTGCATTCCAATATCAACAACAATACGTGCAGCGCGAAGTGCTTGACCAGAGAGATAGCCGAGTTCTAAGGCAGGATCATCGAAGGCACCGAGTTCATCCATGAAACGCTCTGCGTAGAGCGCCCAGCCTTCGCCATAACCTGAGATCCAGGCACCTGTGCGCTGGAAGCGCGTAAGGCGATCCTTCTCAATGATTGCAGTTGCGCATTGGAGATGATGGCCTGGAACAGCTTCGTGGTACCAGGTAGAGGCGATATGCCAGAAGTTAAAGGTGTCGTTGCCAAGGGTTGGATACCAGGTTGTGCCGGGACGTGAGAGATCCTCTGAAGGTGGCATGTAATAAGGGGCAGCGGCTGAACCTTCTGGAGCGAGCTTTGCATCGCAGAAGCGGACGCGATCATCGATATCGAAGTAGATGCCATCGACCTTCTTGATCGCTTCTTCTGTGAAGTCGCGGAGCTCTTTGAGCAAGTTATCTGATCCATGGATCTTGAGGTGATCACTCTCTTCGCAGAACGTGGCAACTTCAGCAAGGGTCTTGCAATGTGGTGCGATCTTTGCAGCAGCTCGCCACATACGATCGTTGATCGCTTGGAGATCCTGCTTGCCCCACTCATACGTGGCTCGAAGATCGAGTTCGGCACCAGTGAAGTAACGAGCCCATGGTGCATAACGTTTCTCACCTACGCCATCTGCATCTGCGGAACGAGGTGCATGGACATCTGTGAGCCACTTCGACATTTCAAGACAGGCAGCTTCGGCGCTCTTTGCAGCAGCAGCAACTTCAGAGTTTCCTGGAGCGATCTCTGCAGCAATCTTTGAATAGGCACCTTCTGAGTGGGTCTTCAATTGGCCAGCAACAGCAAGAACTTGGCGTCGTGCAGTGCGATGTCCTTCTGCATGTACTTCTTCTAAACAATCGCGCCATGACTTCAGTGAACCGGCAATGGCTGCAAAACGCTTTCCGGCATTTGCAACTTGCTCAGGAGTATCGAGAGCCATGATTGTGAAGACGCTACGAATCCCACTTACTGGTGATGCGAGCTGACCATAAGCGACGTACGCTTCACGAGAGTCGTGGAGTTGCAGACGAGACTCAATACGTTCGATAAGTACTGCTTGGGCGATGCGGTCAATATCATCGATTGGCTGGAGCGCCTTTGCACGATGGAGGACATCACGTGAATATGCCGCTGCCTTGTTTGCATGGGCGAGTGAAAAGTCATCGAGTTGATCTTCATACCCAGGGATTCCTAGAGAGGTGCACTCCATAGGGCTAAAGGCTGCGCTCTTCTCGACATATTCATCAGAGAGGGCAAAGATCTCGGAACGGTGGGTTGTCTGTGTGCTCATGGCTATTTTTAGCACTTAAGGCGCTAAAAAGCACTACTTACTTGCTCAACCAGCCCCAGATGAGACCCGAAAGATCTGTGCCCTTCACCAACAAAATAAGGAAGATAAAGACAACAAGTCCTAGGAGTCGATAAGCGTAACGAGAGGCAAGTGAATTCCCATTAAGGATCCGTTTTTCGCTCTCACCGGCGAAGGCATAGAGAGCCCCAATAATCAGTGATGGAACTGTGAGAATCACGATCGCAGTTTGGAGATATGTGCGACCATCAGGAATCTCTTTCTGAAGGATTGCACCGAAAATCCCTCCAATCACCGCAGTGACCAATAATTTAAAAGCGCCTTTAGGAAGAAATGTGCTTTTCAATATTGGAGTGCTTAATCTTTCGCCAGCCATATCGAGGAACTTTGGCGCTATGAAGAGGGCTGTGGCTAACCATAAGCCAAAACAGTTTCCGACGAAGAGTTCTGCGGTGAAGAAGAAGGCAAAGGTCCGGAAGGCGAGCACAAACCAATGGTGTCGATGTGAAACGCTAGCGAGTTCAACAAAGAGTGAGCGATGGCGCTCTGGATATGAGTAAGTACCAAAGTCTTCAATAATTAATCTGATAATAATCGCTATGCCCATAATCACACCTATTGCATTGGCATGGTTCATGATCGCAAGTTTGAATCCTGAGAGTCCGCCAAGTGATTGAATGAGTTTCTGAGTTGCCCATCCTCCGAGTAGCGCTGCAAGTGCATAATCGGTTCCGCGCTCCCACAAGGTTGAGAAATCTTTCACTTCGCGACGAACCGGTCTGATAGCACTCGCAATCAACCCAGGAGCAAAATACAGAATCGAGACTCCAAGAGTCGTCAGAATATGGTGCCTGCTGTTGAAGTTCCCGGAGACAATCACGCCTATCGTAAAGATGAAGGCGATGATGAAACCGGCATAGGCATCAGCTAGGCCAACGAGCATTCCTAGAAGCGTGATTCCCAAAGTGGCAGGAACCGCTTTTCCACCGTTGAGACTCAATGTATGGAAACCAATGTAGATCGCTAATGGGTAGAGCAGGACCTCTAGTGAGCCAATAATTGAGCGTAAATAAGTGCCATCCAGAAGGAGTCTCGCCATCAGCGGTGAGAACCTTGAAAATTGTTGGGCAGCTTGGCCGAAGAAGGAATCAACATGTGAAGTAAGCGGTGAGCGCCAGGTGCGCTTCTTATCGCCCCAACCGGCAGCGCGCTCTACTGCGATGAGCTCGCCAGCATCAACGCTCTGCACAGAGCTCTGGTCATTATCTTCTTGAGATTGATCAGATTGTTCAGATTGAGAATCTGATGAACTCTGTGACGACCCTGCAATCGATCCACCGATAGCACCTAAAAGTGCAAGTGCAGTAACAGCGATAGAGGTACTCCCCTTTGGATCTGAAGCAGGATTAAAAGGTTGATCTAAATCTGGACAGATATTGTTCCAATGAATTTCGCCCTTAAGATTTTTGCAGAATTGAAGGGTCTTTTCACTTACAAGGCCATTGGCATCTGTCACTTGAATTTGCACATCGTGGAAACCAGGGGCGGTATCTGCGGGAACGTCAATGTTGAGTTGCTCAGATGGATTAGTAACTGGTTTGTTGATCACAACCGTATCTTGAGCCCAAGCGGATAACGTCATCACCTGGAGACCTAAGACAACTCCTAGAAGGATCTTCTTCTTCATTTGTTAGCTCCATCTTTGATTGTGACTTTAATCTTTTGGCCAGGCTTGAGATTCATAATGCCGACATTGGCACGATTGCCATCGGTCTTCGGAGAAATTTCAACAACAGATTCACTCTTCTTTGCAGGGGCCGGTTTATTTATAGTAGCCGACTTGCCTTGCGTGATCGTTACCTTGATCTTCTGCCCCGGCTTCAAATTATTGATCGCGACGGAGGCGCTCTTATCTCCGACCTTTGGTGCGATCTCAAGTGGCTTAGCAACGGTTGATGATGCAGATGGCTTTGGAGATGGCTTTGGAGATGGCTTCGCCGATGCACTTGGAGAACTAACCGGAGTTGGCTTCACAGTTGGCTTCACAGTTGGCTTGCTCGATGGGGCAGGCGCAGGGGTCACTGGCGCTGGGTTCGATGGTGAAACGCTCGGTGATGGTGAAGAAATTGGGGTCGGCTTTGGAGTTGGTGTTGGCTTCACGGCGGGAGGCTTCGCTGGGTGAACAGGAATCGGTGTGAAGATCGGTGCAGGCGCTACTGGGGCAACTGGAACTACCGGCACAACAGGATTCCGTACTGGAGCAACCACTACCGCCGGTGCCGGAGCAACCGGAGCAGCCACAACTCCGAGAGTAAAGGTAGATGAAACTGACTGAGCTGGTGAACCAGAATCTGTAACAGTCAGAGTAAAGGTGGCGACTGCAAGAATTTCTGTTGGTGTTCCACTAATTCTTCCGGTAGCTGGATCCAACGTTAAACCTGCTGGCAGAGCTGGCGATACTGAGTATGTAAACGGAGCAGTTCCACCAGCAACTGTTACAGGAGTGAAAGGTGTGATCGCGGAATTCTGTGTTGCAGAAGTGCTTGCAACGGAGGTATTTGCAGTCAATGGTCCTGGTGCAACTTCGAGTGTGAAATCGGCATCTGATGTTCCACCTGCTGCATCCGTTGCAGTGATGGTGTAAGTCCCTGATGCAACCGCTGAGATCGGAGTTCCGGTGATTTGGCCGGTTGCAGGGTTCAGTGTGAGACCGGCAGGAAGTGCTGGTGAGACTGAATACGTCACTGGTGCAACACCATTTGAAACGGTGATTGGCGTGAACGGTGTTGCAGGTACACCTGCGGTGAGTGATACCGGAGTTGTCGAACCAAGTGCGCTCAACGCTGGATTTCCGGTCAATGTGAAGGATGACGATGAACTCTCAGGCGTTGGCGTAGTTGAATCAGTAGCTGTGATCACGAATGTGGATGTCCCAGAAGGTGCAGTCAAAGTTCCAGTGATGGCTCCTGTTGAG
>Ga0208389_1001017_pt1 | contig 12227 bp, 12 predicted proteins | sample CryBogCBH12Aug09_FD_184625 | JGI IMG/M metagenome (GOLD analysis project Ga0208389, IMG submission 184625) | Freshwater microbial communities from Crystal Bog, Wisconsin, USA - CBH12Aug09 (SPAdes) (version 2) | ecosystem: Environmental > Aquatic > Freshwater > Lake | place: Crystal Bog... | reverse complement strand
TCTCCTCAAATAGGGCTTAGTGCATCGTGGCACACCCACTAACGACCCGCAAGGATTTGACCAGTTACCGCACCCGAAGGGCCGGGTCGAGGGTGATGGCCCTGGCGATGTCCGCCGCCCCTCGACTCTTCTCACCCCGCTTGACGAGGAGGTAACCCCGATTGAAGAAGGACTCCGCGACGAGTGTCCGATTGCCGTTCGTCACCGGTTCAACGGTGGCCCTGGTGTAGAGCGCGATGGCCGTGAGTGGGTGGGTCGTCGTCTCAAGAATGGCCAAGTTGTACAGCGCGTTGATGTAAGTCGGTTGCAGGGTGAGGCACTGCACGTAGTAGTCGTGGGCCAACGCGGTTTCTCCCCGAAACTGCGCCACGTCACCGAGGTCGAACAATGGGGCGGGGTTGCGGGGCGCAAGGCGCCGGGCGCGCTGGTATTCGGCAATGGCGAGGTCGTAGGAATGGGCCTGCTGGTAGGCCACGCCCGCCCGCATCGTGGCCACGTAGGAGGAGCCGATTGCCGAAGGAGAGCGCAGCGTTGTTGCGAGCACCAGGGCCGCGGCCGCGATAATGAACAGCAGCAGCGCACGAGGGGCCCATTGTTGGGCTCGTGCGTTCCGTTGCCTCAAGGTCGACGTCACCCCAACGACGGTACACGCCGCGCCGCCCCTGAATGGTCGCGAGTGGGAGCGGCGTCGGGGAGAATGGACGGCATGGGACTTAAGCAACGATGGCGGGCGGTGTGTCGAGAAGGTGTGCTCCTCGATCCGATCGGCACATCGAACGTTGCGCTGCACGCCCACGAGCCGCCGAGTCTGCCGGGGGCCTGGCTTCTTTCAGTGGCGGCCAGCCTCTTCAATGTGTGGTCACTTCGTGGTGAGGCCCGCGTCGTGGCTTACCCGAACGACAGTGGGATGCACCTGCAAATGAGTGCGCTGGCCAGTCACCTTTTGCGGGCCGGGCTCAGTCCCTTCGATCACTGGTACCCACTACTCTCCCTCGGTTCACCCTTTTTCGTGCAGTACCAAAGTCTCTCTGCGGTACTGACCGGTGCGATTGGGTCGCTTGGCTCCGTGGGATCGGTGTACGCACTCTCGCTGTATCTACTTCTCGCACTCTGGCCACTACTCGTCTACGCGAGTGCCCGACTCCTGACTTTGGAGCGCTGGGTGGCCGGAGTGGCAGCACTCTTGTCGCCGCTGTTGTTCACGGTGACCGGCAGAGGATTCGGTCACCAGAGCTACATCTGGATTGGCTCAGGTCTGTGGTCGCAACTCTTCGCCATGTGGACACTCCCACTCGCGTGGGCGCTGTCGTGGCGGTGGGTCGCGCGGCGTGAGCATTTCCTCGGGGCGACGGTCGCCGTGTCGCTCACAATTTCCTTGCACTTTCTGACCGGCTACCTCGCCCTGATGAGTGTCGGCGTGTGGTTGCTTATTGTGCCATCGGCGTGGCGAGGGCGATTGGTGCGCGCCGGACTCTTGGGTGCAGCGGTGTTGCTCACCACGCTGCCGGTCACCTTGCCGATCGTGCAGCACAGTACTTGGCTCGCTGTCAACCAGTTTCAAGTTGGCACCACCATCAACAATTCGTACGGCGCACCCCAGGTGGTGTCGTGGTTACTTCACGGTGAGGTCTTCGACTGGCACCGACTCCCGATTATTTCTGTCGCGGCGCTTATTGGTGCTGGAGTGAGCCTCGACCGGTGGCGGCGTGACGAACGGTCTCGGGCCTTACTCGGGGTACTGACCCTGAGCATGGTCTTGTTTTGCGGACGACCAACGTTCACGTGGTTGATTGGACTGCTACCGGGGAACCAGAATCTGTTGCTGCAGCGCTACATCATGGGCGTCCACCTCGCTGGCCTCTATCTGGCCGGGGTTGGCGTCGTGAGCGTCGTTCGTGCACTCTCGCAGCAAGTTCAACAACGTGCCCCCACAGTGGACTCGATCCTCCGTCATTCCCTGGCGGGGACGTGGTTGTGGCTGGGGTCGACGGCGGTGGTGGCGGTGGCCCTGGTGGCCTCACTGCCGGGGCTCGCTCAGGTGGCGCACTACGACGGCTCCTCCCGAAGCCTGATTGCCTTGCAACAACGAGCGGACGCAACGAGCGGGCGTGACATTCAACAACTGGTGGCGCGCGCCCGGTCGATGGGGGGTGGTCGCTTCTACGCTGGCATGCCCAGCAACTGGGGGCGGTCCTTCTATGTCGGTGATGTGCCGGTCTACATCTACCTGGAGCAGCTCAACGTCGATGCGGTGGGGTTTACGTTGCGCACCAGTGGTCTCGTGACTGACCCGGAATGCTATTTCGATCAAAACAACGGCGCCGACTACGCCATGTTTGGCGTGCGGTACCTGCTGCTACCTCGTGGTTCGAGCGCGCCACTACCAGCGGCGCACCTTGTTACCGCCGCCGGCCCGTACGCCTTGTGGGAAGTCAATAACTCAGTGGACACCTCACTGGTGCAAGTCGTCGACTCCTACGACGTTCTGAAGGCGACCAACGCCACTCTCGGACCGGTGACGAGTCGCTACCTCCGGTCGCCGTACGCCAGCGCCGGCATTTATCCGCTCATCGCTTTCGCCGGTGCCTCGCCAGGCCGCCCCACCCTTCACTCCTTGGTTCACCACTTCCCCGCGGGTGAGGTGACGTCGCAGCAGGCCGACCTTGTCAATGCCCAGACCGTCCGCGCCACCGTCCACCTCCACCGAACGGCCGTCGTTCTCGTGAAAGTGGCGTTCGACCCGGGCTGGCAGGTCCGCGTCGATGGTGTCGTACAGCCACTGGTCATGCTCGCACCGGCTCTGCTCGGTGTCACGGTTGCCCCGGGCACCCACCACGTGGTCTTTACGTACCACGGCTACAGCGGCTACCCGCTCGATCTGGCTATCGCCGTCGTCACCATTACTGGCGTTGCCGTCGGGGAGCGATGGTGGCGTCGCCGGACTGTGAAGTTCGCGGTGAGCAGCACCAGCGCTCGGTAGCGTCACACCATCAGCACTAGGGTTCCTGATGTTGATTCGTAGGAGGACTTCTCGTGGCGCTGGTGCTACCTCTCGGCTTTAATCTCGCGGACATTACGAACGCTGAAGAGCGAATGGTGGTCGACATTCTGCAACGCCGTCTCAGTGATGAGTGGTTGCTGGTGCCCAACTTTCTCTTCAAGCAAGAACAGCACGACGCCGAGACGGACATTGTCTTGCTCCATCACCGTTACGGCATTGGCATCATCGAGGTCAAGGGAGGCGACGTGTCGCTCGACCACGGTGTCTGGACAGGGACAAATCACGATCCCGAGTCTCAGCTGCGAAAGAACACCTACGGTCTCCAGCGCATTCTCGCCGCGGAGACTCGCGAGCGGTACCTCAGCGTATTTTCGGCCATCTGTTTGCCGAACGTGACGAAGATTAAGGGGCGTCGCCCGAGCGGTCTCAACGAGTCGCAGCTGATTCTCGCCCCGCAACTCGACGACACCGTCAACACCATTCTCACGATGTTTTCGACGCCGTATTGTTCGGCTCCCCTGGCCCCCGACACGCTGCAGACAATCCTCGACTACCTGCTCCCCACCGCAGATTTCGTCTACGAACCCGAGGGGGTGGCTCAGTACATTCGCCGTGAACTCGACGTGATCTGTGACACGCAGGTGGACGCACTGTCGTGTCTCGACGCGCACGCTCGTGTCTTCATCTCGGGTCGCGCCGGTACCGGTAAGACCTACCTGGCCACGACGTGGGCGCGGACTGGCCTCTACGCCGACGTCGATGAAGCGCCGAAGCGCGTGCTGCTCACCTGTTACAACGACCCGCTGGCGCAACGACTCACCACGCAGTTCGCCTCACTGATGCACGATGGCGACGCCGACGAACCCGTGCTGATAGTTGGCGCCTTTTTGCGTACCGTCGTCACACTGGACGGCATGCCACCCATCACTATCCGCGAGGGGGACAGTGTCTTCTGGACCGAGGAACTCCCCGCCCATATTGTGAAGCACTGGGACAAAATTACGCAGCGCTTCGATCGCATCATTGTCGATGAGGCGCAGGACTTCTCGCCGGCGTGGATCGGTTTGCTCGAATCGCTCCTTGATCCAGAGGGCGACGGTAAGTTCTTCCTGCTCGGTGATATGCATCAGGAAGTCATGGCCCGAGGCTTTAGCGTGCCGAGTATCGCGGCGGGCTGGGTGCACGGGGAGCTGCGTCACAACGTGCGGAACTCGCGTGACATTGCTCGTCTCGCTCGTCGATTCCTCGACGGTTCCGTCGCCTCACCCGGCTTGCCAATGAGTGAAGAACTCATGGGGATACCCGCCGAAAAAGCGACCGAGGTCGTCACTGGCGTGGCCTCGTGCCTCACACGGTTGCGCGCCGTCGACGTGCATCCGCGCGACGTGCTCGTCATCGCCGGTGACGGCTCGACGAGGGATCTGTTGCGTGACGAACTTCGGCTCGGCATTGTTGACGACCCGGACCGAACGACGCCAGCGTGCGAAACTGCCCTACGAGCCAAGGGTCTCGAATACGCGGCGGTCGTCGTGGCCGTTGGACCCAAGGGGATACGCGACACCGACCTCTACGTCGCGGTGACGCGTGCGGTGAATCGTCTCTACGTGGTGGGGCCAACCGAACTTCTCGATCGACTCCACCTCCGCTAGCGCGAACGCGTCGGCCAGTGCAGTCGGTTCTGACTGATTGCGGAACCGAGGAGGACGACGGCCGCCCCGACGGGTTGGAACCAGAACAGGTGCTCACGCAAAAAGATGATGCCAACGATCGTGGCGACCAGGGGTGACCAGTAGGTCACTGTTGAGGCCGTCGACGGACCGAGTAGCTGAATGGTTCGGAAATTCCACATGAAGGCCAGTCCGCTACTGAAGGTGCCGAGGACGACAATGGCGATACCGGCGTGCAGGGTAACGCGATGTCCGTTGAGGCCATCGAGAAGGAATGTCGGCGTGAGTACGAGCACGCTTATGAGTAGCTGGGTCGCCGATAGTGCGACGGGGTGAATGCCTAATGGGGTGATGTGGCGACGGATATAGGGAAACGTCAGGCCGTAGAGGGTCACGGCGGCGAACAACGCCCCGATGGCCCACCACGGATTTGTCCCAAGTCCTTGCCATACGCCGAAAGCCAACAGCACGCCACCGAACCCGACCGCGAGACCGAGCTCTTGTTGTCGAGTGATCCGCTCGTCACGAAAGACCACGGTGATGAAGAAGAGAGAGGTCAGCGGTACCAGCGCGTTGATGATGCTGGCGAGAATTGTGGTCGTCCTAGTTTCCGCGAGGGCGAAAAAGATACCGGGTAACACGTTGATGCACAGCGCGACGAGCAAGAGTCGACCCCACAGGACGCCGAACGTGGGAAGCGCAATCTTCCGGACTTTGGCAATGAGCAGTAGCGTGGCCGCCCCGAAGAGGCATCGACCGAAGGCCACGCCAAACGGGGTCAAAAAGCCGAGCGAGAGCTTTATGAAAATGAAGGAGCAGCCCCACGTCACGCTGGTGGCAATGTACGTGAGGTACTTGGTGGGCGGCTGGGCTGGCACGGTCAGGAGTTTACGGTGTGACTTCCCCCGCGTCGGGGTGAGGACTACCGAGCGCGCAACTCGGCCAGTAGGTCTAACACGAGCGCTTCAATGGCGTCGCGAACGGTACGCACAAACGCCAGATTCTGGCCGGCGGGGTCGTCGAGTTGCCAGTCCAGGTAGTGGACGCCGGGAAAGAACGGGCAGGCATCGCCACAGCCCATGGTGATCACGTAGTCCGACTGCTGAACGACGGTGGCGTCGAGCACTTTGGGCGCGGCTCCGGAAGCGAGGAGGTCAATACCTTTTTCGGCCATGGCCTCCACGACAATGGGGTTGATCGTGTTGGCTGGGGCGGTGCCCGCTGAGCGGACGACGACGTCACTGCCGCCGTGCTGGGCGAGGAATGCCGCCGCCATTTGACTGCGTCCAGCGTTGTGCACGCACACGAAGAGCACCTCAGGAGTGGTCATGGAGAGTCCTTTCTGGAAAAACAAGGTGGAGTAGAAATAGTGCAGCCCCGGCCCCAACGCACTCCACGATGATGAACAGGGGCACCGACGATGGGGCGATACCCGCAAACGAGTTCGTCAGCATGCGACCGACCGCAATCGCCGGATTCGCAAAGCTGGTGGAGCTGGTGAAGAAATAGGCCGCTGCGATGTAGCCGGCGACGGCGGGCGCTGATTTGGTGGATTGACCAGTTCGGGATAGTCCGAAAATGACCAAAATCAGACCAGCGGTAGCCACGCCCTCCGCGAGGAGGTGCGGACCAGTACTCCGATGATGGGCGGAAAGAGTGACGACGGGAAGGGCGAACATGGCGTTCGCGAGCACGGCGCCGCCGCAGCAACCGAGCACCTGGGCCGGAAGATAGGCGAGGGCGCGTTGCCAGGACGCCTTATGAATCAGGACATCGACGATGGAGACCAGCGGATTGAAATGTGCGCCGGACACTGGTCCGAACAGAGTGATGAGAACGTAGAGGCCAGCCGCGGTAGCCCCGGCATTCTGCAGGAGCTCGAGCCCTACTTGTCCGGGCGAGAGCTGCTGAGCAGCAATACCTGAACCGACGACAATCGCTGTGAGCAACAGACTGCCAATGAACTCACTGGCAACGGCTGGAAGCAGCTTCACACCTACACACTAGGACGGTTCCACCTCGACACCGGTGTGGTGGTGAAAACTGCAAGAGGCGATGCATTCGCCCGTGATTAAGGTGAGGACGCAATGAGTACACACGCCAGTGGCAACACTTCCTCGGTTCGAGCACGTGATCTCGGACTGGCCTTTGATGGTCAGCCCGGAACGCGAAACGCCATCACTGACGTACCCGGCTTCACCGTTGGCACCGTCACCATCTGCGAAGGCGACAATGTCCGCACCGGTGTTACTGCGCTCCTCCCGCGGGGTGCGTCGGGCGTCGGTGCCGCCGTGGCCGCCGGACTGCATTCACAAAATGGTAATGGTGAGTTGACGGGTGCGCATTGGGTGAATGAATCAGGTTCGCTCAACACTCCAATCATGATCACCAACACCCACGCGGTGGGCACGGTGCACCGTGGCGTCATCGAATGGGTGGCGACGCATCACGGTCCAGCGGCCGCGCAATGGCTCCTGCCCGTTGTCGGTGAGACGTGGGACGGCTATCTCAACGACATCAATGGTCCGCACGTGCAAGTGGCGCACGCGTTCGCTGCTCTCGATGCGGCGTCCGCCGACGGCGCCCTCGAAGGTTCCGTGGGTGGTGGCACCGGCATGAACTGCTACGGGCTAAAGGGCGGAAACGGCACTGCGTCACGACTCGTACGGTTCGCCGGCGTTGAGTACCACGTCGGGGTCTTCCTGCAAGCGAATTTTGGTCGCCGCAACGAGTTGCAGTATCGAGGACGTCCCGTTGGTCGCTTCCTGTCATCACCCTGCCCTCTGGAAACTGATGACTGGTTCTCCCAGGACCGCCGCTTTGCCGGGGCCGGGTCGTGTATCGGCGTGGTCGCCACCGACGCGCCACTGCTTCCCGACCAACTCCGAGCGTTGGCTCGCCGCGTGACCCACGGTCTGGCGCGGACCGGTACCGCGGGCAGTCATTTCTCCGGGGACGTGTTTCTGGCGGTATCCACGGCGAACGTCGGCCAACTTGACAGCTCGTTTCCCAACGGGACCGAGTCTCTTCGCTCGATGGACTTCGTCCCCTGGGGGTGTATTGACGCTTTTTTCGACGCCGTGGTCGAGGCCTCCGAGGAGGCGGTGTGGAATGCGCTCGTGGCCAACGAGACCATGGTGGGCCGCGAGGGGCATCGAAGTGTCGCCCTCGATCACGATGAACTGCGATCACTTCTGGGGTGAATCGTGTCGTAATTGCCGCCTCCGAATGGGGCCGGAGTGCGATGACAACGTTGTCCACCAGTTGAGCAGAAAAATCGGACTGCTTTTGGGTGGCAATGGTCGAATCGTCGTTGCAGGGCAATGCAACAGTGGCGTAATATCTCCTAATCCGCTCCTGCGGTTAAAAGTTTTTGCCCCCCGAAAACGCAGAAGAGCATCGTGGCTCTGTCTCCGCCAACGGCGGCTGAATCGTCGTGTCGCAGTTCACATGGTGAAGAAATGAGTCCGGTAAGAGAAATGTTGTCCCTATGAGAATGCTTCTTCGACGCTTTGGCGTGTACCTCTTTACGGCGTGGGTGACAATCACGGTTAACTTCATTCTTCCTCACCTCATGCCCGGTAATCCCATTCAGCAGTTGATTGCCAAGTTGACTGGTCGGGTGACGCCGGAAGAGATCCGGGCAATTAAGGAACAGTTCGGTGCTGGACTGGACCAGCCGCTCTACATCCAGTACCTCCACTACTGGGGCCACTTGCTGCAGGGTCAGCTAGGCACGTCAATCAGTTTGTCGGCGCCGGTGGCGCAGGTCCTGGGGTCACAGATTTGGTGGACAGTTGGGCTCATTGGCGTCGCCGCGGTTCTCAGCTTCATTATCGGTACGTTCCTAGGGGTGGTATTCGGCTGGACGCGCGGTTCGCGTGCGGACTCGATTATTCCCGTCGCCACCTTTTTACAGAGCGTGCCGTATTACTTCCTCGGCACCATTCTGATCATGATCTTCGCCGTTCACTTTCACGTCTTTCCGCTGCAGGACGCCTACGACCAGTACCTCACGCCGGGTTGGAATGGCACCTTTATCTGGAGTCTGATTCGTCACAGTCAGTTGCCTATCCTCTCGATTGTCCTATCCTCGTTGGCCGGTTGGATGCTCGGCATGCGCAACATGATGATTACGACGGTGGCGGAAGACTTCGTGCTGATGGCGGTCGCCAAGGGTTTGCCACGTCGGCGAGTCATTTTCCACGCCGCTCGTAACGCGATTTTGCCCTCGGTGGCCAACTTCGCCCTAGCCATTGGGTTGTTGGTCTCGGGCTCACTGTTGGTTGAGCAGATCTTCAACTACCCAGGCGTCGGTAATTTGCTCGTGCAGGCCGTTGGTAACGAGGACTATCCCCTGCTCCAGGGTATTTTCTTGTTGATTACCTTCACCGTGCTCGGTGCCAACTTCTTGGCCGACTTGCTGTACTACCTCCTTGACCCTCGGACCCGAACGGCGACGGCCCACTAATGAAATCAATCCAAATTCCTCGCTCACCTAAGGTGCTCATCGGCGTTGGCATTTTGCTGGTGTTTATCGTGCTGACGATTATTGGACCGTGGATCGCGCCCTATAACCCGAGTTCGAGTGCCTATATCCCCAACCTCCAGCCGTCCTGGCAGCACTGGCTGGGCACCACAACGTTGGGTCAGGATGTTCTCTCCCAGTTGCTCGTCGGTTGCCGAGCGACGATGGTGGTTGGCTTCATCGCTGGCTTCGTGGCCACCATCTTGTCAATTGTTGTCGGCCTCGCGGCCGGCTACATCGGTGGTCGTACCGACGAAGGTCTGTCGCTCCTGTCGAATGTGTTCCTGGCGATTCCTGGTCTGCCACTGCTGATTGTCATCAACAGCTACCTCCCCTCGGGGGAGCAGGCCAACCCACTCGTGGTTGGCCTCGTTATCGCGCTCACTGGCTGGGCCTGGGGTGCTCGCGTCTTGCGCGCCCAGACTATGTCGTTGCGCGATCGAGACTTCGTCGAAGCAGCTCGCATCATCGGTGAGAGTCGTTCGCGCATTATGTTCTCGGAAATCGGACCGAACCTGTTGCCGATTCTGGCCTCATCCCTCCTGTTCACCATCTTGTACTCCGTGGGTGTTTACACGACGCTGGCCTTCTTGGGCCTCACCAACGTGGCGACGTGGAACTGGGGCACGATGCTCTACTGGGCGCAGTCGAACAATGCCGCACTCGCGAATGAGTGGTGGTGGGTTGGCCCTCCCGGCATCGCGATTGCGTTGGTGGGTACGAGTCTCGCGCTCATCAACTTCGGTATTGACGAATTTATTAATCCTCGACTTCGCGCCGGTGGCCTCAGTGGTCGCCGTCGGCGCAAACTGGGTATTGCTCGCCGCCCCCGCCTCGGCTTCACGCCCGTTAATCGCCTGACGGTCTACCCAGAAATCAGTACCGTGCCAGCGACGAACGCAGAGGGAATTGCCCAATGACCGAACCGATCAACATTCTCGAAGTCAAGGACTTCAGTGTCAATTACGGGTACGGTGACGCATCGGTGCGTGCTGTGTCCGACGTGAGTTTCAACCTCGGTACGTCTCGCGTTTTAGGTGTCGCAGGAGAGAGCGGGTCGGGAAAGTCGACTCTGGTCTACGGTCTGACGCGCTTGCTTCGCGCCCCGGGTGTTATTTCCGGTGGTGACGTCATTTTGAATATCCCAACCGACAACGGTGTGCAGGCCTTTGACATGTTGGCCGCCACTGAGGACGACATTCGGTCAGTTCGGTGGAGCAATATTTCCATCGTGCTGCAGAGTGCGCTGAGTGCGCTCAACCCACTCCGTCGTATTGGTCGCGAGTTCGACGAAGTCTTCCGCACGCACGACAAGTCGATGTCCAAAGCGGATCGGAAGGCCCGTGCAGCTGAGTTGCTGGCGATGGTGGGCCTCGACGCCAATCGTTTAGACCGCTTCCCTCACGAGCTCTCCGGTGGTCAGCGTCAGCGCGTGATGATTGCGATGGCGCTCGCGCTTCGCCCGGAATTGGTCATTATGGACGAGCCCACCACGGCACTTGACGTGGTCACGCAACGCGAGATTGTGTCGGAGCTCTACGAGCTTCGCAAGAAGCTCGGGTTTGCCATGATCTTCATCACCCACGACCTCTCGCTGTTGGTCGAACTCGCCGACGAAATCATGGTGATGTACGCCGGGCACATTGTGGAGCGTGCCGTGGCCACGGAGCTCTACAACGCACCTCGTCACCCCTACACCCTCGGTCTGATGAACTCCTTCCCACCACTGCACGGTGAGCGTCAGGTGATGACCGGTATCCCCGGTTCGCCACCCGACTTGAAGGCGTTGCCAACCGGTTGCACGTTTAGTCCCCGATGCCCCTACGCGATGGATATCTGTCGTGAGAAGGTGCCTCCACAGTTGCCGCTCGACAACGGCACTCGTCTGGTCGCGTGCTGGTTGCACGAGCCTTCGGTGGGGGCCGCCGTCCCAGTGGAACTGTCAAAGAAGTTTGTCTCGAACGCTGGAGGTGCCCAATGAGCAATGTCATGAAGGGCGGCGTCCTCCTCGAGGCCAGGGGTCTTACCCGCCACTTCTCGGTTCGTGGTGACAGCGGTCTGTTCGCGAAGCGACGGACTGTTCGTGCCGTTGACGACGTCAACTTGAGTTTGCGGGCCGGCAACGTGCTCGCAGTTGTGGGTGAGAGTGGGTCCGGTAAGTCGGTACTCGCCCGCATGCTGTCGCGCATTGTGGCGCCCAGCGGTGGTGAACTACTCCTCAACGGTGAAACAGTTGACCTCAGGGCCCCACGCACGAAGGCCTACGCCAGTCAGGTGCAGCTCGTACTGCAGGACCCCTTCGCGGCAATCAACCCGGTGCATCGCATCATGCACTCCATCGAGCGAGCCCTGCTGTTGCACGGGACAACGAAGACCGATGTTCTGGCCAAGGCGCACGAAGTGCTCGAGAGCGTGTCGCTAACGCCGCCGCAGCAGTACCTCGACCGTTTCCCTCACGAGCTGTCGGGGGGTCAGTTGCAGCGCATCAATATTGCTCGCGGCCTTTCGGTGAATCCTCGTATTCTGCTGGCGGACGAGCCGATTTCGATGCTCGACGTGTCCGTTCGTTTGGGCGTTTTGAATTTGCTTCGTGAACTCTGCGACAACCGAAACTTGGCGATGATGTACATCACTCACGACATCGCCTCGGCCCGCTACATCGCCGACGAGACCGTCGTGATGTACGCCGGTCAGATCGTGGAACGAGCCCGTGACATGAGCATCATTGACGCGCCCGTGCACCCCTACACCCAGCTGCTGGTGTCATCGGTGCCGGACCCCGAGAACCTCGAGTCCAGCCACGAATCGATGTCCAAGGACCCCGGTGGGGCCGGCTTCAACTACGCCGGTTGCCGCTTCAGTCCGCGCTGCCCACAGGCCATGGATATTTGCCACGGCAACCAGCCGCCAGTGGTGGAAATTGCTGAAGGACACTCGTCGCGATGCTGGCTGCAGGCCACTGATGAACAGCGCGTGGCAGTGAGTATTTCAAAGAAAGTCGAGCACTAGGAAATCTGCTAGTAATAGAACG
>Ga0208389_1001002_pt1 | contig 12338 bp, 5 predicted proteins | sample CryBogCBH12Aug09_FD_184625 | JGI IMG/M metagenome (GOLD analysis project Ga0208389, IMG submission 184625) | Freshwater microbial communities from Crystal Bog, Wisconsin, USA - CBH12Aug09 (SPAdes) (version 2) | ecosystem: Environmental > Aquatic > Freshwater > Lake | place: Crystal Bog... | reverse complement strand
CTTGCGGCAAATCGGGTGATAGTAACTAGAGATAAAATAGCCCAAAATCGTGTGTAGTGTGGAGTCCTCTAACAGGAGATTGCCATTGTAATAAGTTTATCGTGTAATATTGCATCTGGTACAGGCAAGAAGAGAAAGGAAAAGCTAAACCAACTCTATAAATATAACTAGCACCCCAGAAAATTTTTAAGTATACCCCACAAATGTTCTAAGTTGATACATTATAACCTACAGTTCTTTATTAAATGATCGTAAGATAACAATAGTCGATGTCACTTGATATTCTGTATTTTATGGTCTAAAAGTAATGAAAAACAACACATTTAGAATCAACATTGCTGTTTTAAAGTGGAATTTCACGAGTTTTTGATTGTCCTCTTACCTGTAAAAGAAGTGGAAAAATCTTTGTTTCTCAAATTGAACATTATGTAATGATTTATCGTTATCTGAATTATTTTCCTTTAAATAAGCATTTTTGACATATGTATTTAAGGTTTCATGCAAGTTCTATCGTAAAATGACAATTTATGTAATACGGTTGTAAAATGTTATGCGAATTGTATTGTAAAACGACATCTTTGGTAATGGTTCTTTATAATTTCAAACAATATCATTTCACTTTCTAAGCGACGGTTGACATTACAGTTATGAATTTTGATATATAATTTGAACGTGTGTAAATGTAAATTACTGAATTTATTATGACTTAGACTGGTGATGAGCGATTTATTTCGAGTAATGAATTTATCTGAAAGAATTTGACTTGTTTCTTTTCTTGTGTATCAATTAAGTTAAACTATCACATTGATGAAATAAACAAAGTGTTGGAATTGAGAAAGTGTTCAGTTTTGTTCAACTGCCTTAATCTATATCCTCATATATATTTTAAGTACTAAAAATTTGAACCACTGAAGGCAACGGGACCAATATTGAAAAATCATACCCTAGACACATTAACTTTCAATTTTTGGAAACTTCGGTAGTTAAGTTAAACGAAGTCGGAATTTTAGAGTCACTTAGTTACGAGATATTTAGTAAGGTTAGTAAATACTTGTAGAAGAGAAAGAAAATTTTTTATGAGTTCGGAAAATAAAACCGGTCGGTTAACAAAACCCCGAAACTCAGCCTTCAAACTTGGGGGCTCGTCCGGGATCTTTTAGTTAAGTTGAACTAAAAGTGGAAGAGCACTATAGAGGTAGTTTTGAATTTTGTATTAATAAACGAAGAGTAGAACTTCTTCTTAGGTTATATAAGGGGACCCGTGGGGACCACAAAACTATTCAGTTTTTCTCAGGACAAACGAGACCAGAGGTTGAAAGAAAAACCGCATCATGAATGACAACGATGATGATCTACATCTACTGGATCCTCAGGACCAAGGTGCGGTGGGGGGAGGTAACGTCGCAGCAGGAGATGCCAATGATCCTGCTCGTGACCAAGATCCAGATCTAGAGGACTTGGTTCAAGGGGTAAGGGACCCTAGGGTGATAAGGGTGGTGCAAGACATGCAAAACAGATTTGATCAAAGACTCATTGATGAGCAGCAGGCAGCCGACGATAGATTGCAGCATCTTTTGCGGCAGCAAGCTAATGATCATAGAGCGCAAATAATGAATCTGCAAAGGCAATTGCAGGATGCAGCGCAGCAGCAGCAGCAGCAGCAGCAGCAGCAGCAGCAGCAGCAGCAGCAGCAGCAGCAGCAGCAAGCTAACCAGCAGCAACAAGCGAACCCGCAGCAGCAAGCAAATCAGCAGCAGCAGCAGCGAGCGAATCTAAGGGTTCCTCCACCCAATTTACAACCTCGACCAGGGTTGGCTAACATTAACCAACCAGGAGCTGGAGCACAGCTCCCCAACTTGCCTCCGCTGAGACAAGTTAACCCAAATCTGGGGGGTGGTAACGTTCCACCACCATTAGCCCCTCAGAATGCAGCAGCAGGTAACATACCACCAGTTGCTCAGCCTGGAGTCCCAGCTGGAGTTCCAGGAGCAGTACCACCGGCGGCTGCGCCAGCCGCTCAAGCGGTACCAGGGGTACAAGCTGTTAATCCCGCACTACCAATAGCAGTAGTAGCTCCTAACGACTGGGGACAAAACAGAGCATTTGTAGCTGTACCCAACCCACAGGCAGCTACTGTCCCTGGCCAAGTAGGAGATTTGGGAGCCATCAACCTACAGATCCTAAGGATACTGAGAACTGCACAAATCAATGACCCACAAGCGGTGGCTGACATTGACAATCTGGCTGATTACATCAGACCTATAGTTGCAGCAAGTGATGCAACCAGGGATAGAGAGAGGATATCCACAGAATTACAACCACTGACGGTAGTCCCAGTAAATTGGGGAGATCAAGATAGAATAGCCAATATCAGGCTATATAATGTCCCTAATTTCACGGGCACCAGCTCTGACACAATTGACATCGTCAGTTGGTTGGATAGAGTCTTTAGTCTGGGAACATCACACCGACTGACAGCGGTAGCTGTAGTCAATCTGATGATTATGGCAGCAACTGGATCAGCTGCTGACTATATCAGACAAATGAGGGATGAACATAAGACGCCTCACCAAATAGTCCAGGCACTGGAACTTAGGTACGGTGACTTGTGCCTCCCAGAAGAAGCTATGAGCAGGTGCAACAACCTTCAAAGAAAGGAAAAAGAGAAATTGGCTGACTTCATTGATCGCCTCAGAAAAATGGCTAAAATGGCCTATCGCAACATCCCTGCAGAAGGCAGGAGAATGGAACTCACAGATTCCTTAATCAAGAGCAACATTAGAAGGGCTCTGCCGTTATCACTCAGGAAATCACTAGATGACAGGATGAGAATCCACCTTAGCATGGGCAAACCAGAAATGACATGCAGAGAAGTGGAAAAGGAATGCATTGAGCTAGAAAGAGCTAGAGACGAAAGAAGAGAAGAGGCACAGAGATCAGTCAAAGCACAACCCCAACAGAACTCCAAGAAGTTCATTAGGCAAGCTCAAATCAACTCAGTAATAGAGGATAGCGACTTCACTGAAGATGAAGAAACTAGCACTGAATTCAGTGAAGATGAGGTTGATGAGGAAGCCATCCATTGGGTAAATAGGATGGAACAAGCTAAAAGATACTATGCCAACAAAGGCAGAAAACTCACTCCTCAACAGCTAAGGGCTAAAGTAACCCAACGATACAATAAAGACCGAGGGAGGTATCAGAGAAGACCACCTCCTGGTCCTAAGGCAGCAGCAGCTGCAGCCCAAGTTCAGGATTGGAAAGGTCCTCCTGAAAGACTAGGGTCAGAAAGGAGAAAGAATATATTAGAACTGTTGAACCTTGCAAATGTCAACAGAGGAGAATGCATCCAATGTGGAACCCCAGGCCACATGCTAGGAAAAGATGAGTGTGCTCTCAGGAATAGACCACTCACTGACAGACCTTGTGCTAAATGTGGCAAGGGACTGCACTCAGCAGATGATTGCCTGAGAGGATTCTCTAGCCAATTCAGAGGAAAGGCAGAACCAATTGCTGCTAATCAGGCACAAGAAGAAAACGAAGAAGAAGGTGATTTAAACACCGAATAGGCCATCAACCGAAGGTTGATGTAAGCCCTAACAAAGCTAAGGGACGCATGAAAATGAAACCCGAAGCTGACCACCAAGAAAGTAATATTAAAGAATTTAAAGAAAAAGTAAAAAAGGAAGACAACGAATCTTCCACATTAGATTTCACTTCACTAATTAGTGATGAAGTCATAGGTATAAGTGATATACCTATATTTAGAGTAAATAAAGTAGAAGTAGGTTCGGTTGAACCAAAACCAGTTGGAAGCGCATACATTTTAATTAACATGAGCGCAACTGAAGCACCGGAGCTGAAAGTAAATGCCCGAGTGTGCGTAGACACAGGAGCTGATATGACAATATGTTCTCATACATTTGTGATTAAAAAGTTTGGAGACAAAGCGCTGCAAACTCTAGTAAAAACAATCAGTAACCCGCCGAGGTTAAAATCAGCATCAGGACACCCCTTGAAAGTATTTGGGTGTATAGATCTAGATTTATATCTAGGAGAATATAAACTTTCTCTCACAGTAATGGTATACGAGAACAAAGTAGATTTTCTGTTACTAGGAGCAGATGCTTTCTATGACAGACTAATATTTGACAGAGGCAAATACCTAATGATAGCGGAAGGAGATCATCCTCCAATTCCTATAGTCTATCAACTAGAAAATAATAAGGCTACAGTTGCACAAGAGTACTATGTGGCACCAAAAAGCCATGCACTCGTCAAAGTATTAATATCTAAAGATACCCAAATGGTAGGGCAGCAAGTAATGCTGTGTCCAATCAGTAATGAATTAAACATTACTCCATTCAAAGATACTGTATCTACTATTGATGATATGGGAAATGCATTGATGATGGTAGAAAATAGCTCAGAAGACATCTTAAAGATACCTAATGGGGCACAGGTAGCAACAGTTGCCAATGTTCATAACCAAAAAGGATTATGGGCAGATGAAGCAATCAATAACAAGCTAAAAGAACTACTACCACCCCACATCAAGATACGTAAGAAAAAGTTACTGACCACTGAAGATCAGGAAGAAGAAATGAGTGAATGTATTAAATACATTCATGATAGAAAAGAAAGAAAGGATCTACTAGATGGAACTGGAGAAGGACTACCAGCACCACCAGCTGCAGAATCCATCAAAGAAGGTGAACCTAGTAAAATAGAGGATCCTGATCAATGGTTGAACAGTGTAGAGCATTCACACTTGAGTGAAGAAGAATGGGCAAAATTAAAGGAACTACTATTAAAAAGAAAAGAAGCATTTTCAAAGACAAAAACCGAGGTAGGGTGTTGTAAGTACTTTAAACTGGACTTACCACTCAAACCAGGAACTGGATTTCTACACAATAAACCCAGACACGTTCCTTTCAAATATAGAGAAATCGCCCAGAAAGCGATAGATGATCTATTAGAACAAGGCATAATAAGACCTAGTAGGAGTCCTCATTCTACAAATCTAGTAGTAGTGAAGAAGAAGACCATGAACGGGGTAGTTTCCCATAGAATATGTGTTGACCTGAGACAGGTGAACCAGCATACTATTCCTAACAGTTTCCCTAACTACTGGATAGAGGAGGCTATGGAAAAGATAAATGGAGCATACTTTAGAACAGCATTGGACTTTAAGAATGCTTTCCATCAGATAATGCTTACTGACGAAGCCATACCAGTAACAGCATTTTACTTTAACAATGCTCTATATGAATATGTACGAGCTCCATTTGGGCATGTGTGTGCCATGAACGCATTTTGCTGCCTTATGGCACTACTATGCTCAGGATATGCACCAAGCAGTTACTATGCTGATGACTTGATGATCACTACACCAGTTAGTAGCAAAAGTAGAGCAGAAATCTATGACTTACATCTAGAACATATTGATGGCATGTTGATCAGAATAATAGATGCCAACTTAAAGTTAGTGGCTCATAAATGCCAGTGGGCATACGATGCCAGTCAACCAATGGAGTGGCTAGGCTTTACATTAGAAAACAATCTATTGAAACCTCAGGAGTCAAAGGTTAAATCAATTAAAGAATTCCCTATACCAACGACAGCTAAACAAGTGATATCATTCGTGTCACTAGCCTCGTTTTATAGGAGGTTCATCAAAGACTTTGCTAAAATAGCTAAACCAATGCATGATGTAGCAAAAACAGAACCCTTTGAGTGGACTGAAAAAGCACAACAAGCTTTTGAAGAATTAAAAGAGGCCATGTGTTCTGACACTGTGCTGAGAATGCCCAGGCAGGGAGAAGTGTTTCAACTATACACAGACGCAAGCCACATAGCCATAGGGGCTGTGCTGTGTCAAATAGATCCCAAGGACAAGAAAAGCCATCCTTGTGCCTATGGATCAAGAAAATTTAACGATCAAGAACTCAAATTAAGTACACCATGTAAAGAACTACTAGCCATAGTGTATGCACTAAACTTGTGGAGTTTTTACATATGTGGGAACCCAGTACATATATTCTCAGACTGTAGAGCATGGACCTTCTTAAAAGTGCAGAGTGGAGTATCTGGAAAAATATCCAGGCTAGCCTTGTTAGTAGCAGAATATGACATCACTGTGTCATTTGTACAAGGTGTAAAGAACAAAGCTGCGGACGGTTTGTCTAGAGCATATGACACAGGTCTGATCAAATGTGATGACCAAGTCAGCAACAGACATCCAGCTTTAGAATACTTAGGAGCTCCACCTATTAAGGAAGGATCTATGAAACTAGAGAACTATCTAGAGGAATGTGGAAGGTACATTCAGCAAGAATGGCCAAAACTATTAGACCAATATCAGAAAGAAAATGATACGAAAACAAACATAGAAAACGTTAACCTAAGAGCAGGCAACGAAATATCATATGTTCAGAAAATAACCGAGGCAACTACTCATTTGCATGCAGACAAAGTTGTGATTAGGCAAATGCAAGACTCGAAAATTAAGGAATTTGAAGATCAATTAGAAAATGAAGACGAGATCGAACAAGACTCAGATACTACTGATAGTAAATTTAAACTGGCATACTACAATATTAGGACGATAGCTATAAACAATAGCTGTTTCACATATGGTTCATTTTTAGCACTGCAAAAAGATGATGAATTTTGCCAAATGAAAATAGAACTTGTCGAGAGAAATGACATTCGAACCATTAATCAAGGTTATTTAAAGAAAAGAGGTCTGTTAATGAGAAAATTTACAACCAGAGATGGACAAGTATACTACACAGTATGTATCCCAATAGCACTAGTACCAGCACTATTAAATGCCACACATGGAAACTTAATGAATGGGCACTTAGGAAAAGAGAAGTACTGCCTTACTTTAAGAAGAAAGTATTACTGGCCTAAAATGAGAAAAGATATCTACCAATTTCACGACAAATGTGTAATATGTCAATATAATGACAAGTACCCTGTTAAATTTACATCAGGATATGTAATTAGACCAATGTATCCATTGCATGTGGTACATTGTGACTTAGTGGTAGGTTTACCCAGGGCAATGGATAAAAGCTATGCTATCTTCTTGTTGTATGATGGTTTTACAAGACATGTATATGGAATACCATTAGCAAGTGAAAAGGCCAGCTATGTGGTAAAGAAGTTCATGAGTCACTATGTTGCCGCATATGGCTTGATGTGGGCCCTACATAGTGATAATGCTAGAAATTTAGACGGAGCATTCATGAGACACTTGACTTCATTATTAGGAGTAGTTAAAACCAGTACTCCTCCACATAATGCTCAATCTAATCCCACTGAGACAATGTGTGGTGCAGTAGCTATGTTAATCAGAAAAGGCCTACAGGATTCAGACAAAAAGTATTGGCCTCAGGCACTACCGTTAATACTGAATGCTATTAACAATTCAGTACATACAGCCACAGGCTATACACCCAATGAACTATTCTTCGGACATTTTGGGGAACGTAGCATGGTACCGTTATTACCTTTCGAATCCGAGAGTGCCAATGTAACTGAGTACCATCAGAAAATCAGACGGTTTCAAGAAATAGCTTTTCAGATCGCACGTGCCAGAAATGAAAAGAGAATTCAAACAAAAAAGAAAGAATGGGATAAACATGCTAGAGTTCATCGGTTTGAAATAGGAGACTATATTCTGATAAAAAACCTAAATCCAGCCCTGGGACCAGGAGAAACTAAGCTAAGATCTAAGTATATAGGACCCTTTAGAATTATTAAGGTATACCCATCCAGCTTAGTGGTAGTCCCTTGGACCGAGAATGCGAGACTGGAGGAATACTACAAAGACCCTGATCTTTTTAGGTATGTACACAGGGGAGATATAAGACCCTTTCACTCCAGGCAAGTAGCAGTCAAAGACTGTAAACCTTATAGAGCAGCAGTTGAGGAACAACTGGTTGTAGACCCAATTGTTCTTAACAAATTCTTAGCCCACTTGGGGTTGGACAGCAACAATGAGCTGCTATCTGTCAAAGATACCCACTCAGAAAGTGAGACAAAATATGATCTCAGCTCTAGAGTAAGGAATCAAAGCAATAAAGAACAACTAGACTACTCAACTGAAGAAAGTGAATCTGAAGATTCAGATGACTCAGATCAAGACCAAAATCTGATACCAGTAGCACCGATGATACCAGTACCACCGGCTGCAGTCGTAAATCAGCAGGTCCCAAATCAACCAATAAATAGGCCAAACCTCCTTCCTGATCCTGTTGAACAGAGAAAAAGGAAAGATTCAGATAGTCAGTCATCAGAATCTGAGTACCATGACACTGATGACCTAAATGACGACCCAAAAGATGGAGATTCTGATTCAGAAACTGAAGATTCCAGTGACTATCAGATAGGACCGTTATTTGACTTAATAGAAGCCAATGAAGAAGATGAACTTTTACTAAGGGACTTGATGGAACCAAAGAAGGCAAGTCAAGGAAGTAGCCCTGAAGGTTCTGACGAGAACCAAGCAATTAAAGAAAAATTAGTTGACTTGGAAAAATTAATAATCAGCCCTCATGATGAGGTCAGGAGACAAGCAGAATTTGATCTAAAACAACTCTTAGACCAATATCGAAATGAACAAGAACACCCCAGAATAGAACTAGAGGGTGAAGGGAATGTAGAAGAGGAAATCTCAAATTCTGATTCAGAGGGTGAGGAACAGAAAGAAAAAGTTAGAGATCTCCTTTCAGAAAAATCTGACACCGAGGATAGTGATAGACTATCTAAAGTTTCTGAGAAAAGTGAGGAAGAGTCTGACAGAGAAAGTATGACAAGCGCAGCTAGTCATATTACTGAACAATCTATGGTACCAGAAGACAGTTGGCCATGTCTAAGTGAAAGACCTCCACCTTTAGATAGAAGGCAAAGACAATCAGTAGTGCAAATAGACACACCAGGATGTAGAATAACTGTTAGTCCAGAAGATTTGCCACCAGAACCACCACCAAGACCTAGAGAAATTAGGGGTCGTGGTAGAAAAGATATTTGGGATTGGGTTTCTCAGTCACCAAATTTACCAATCACTCCGCAGACAGACAGAAGAGGTCGCACTATAAAACCTAGAACAACTTATAGCCCTGAACGGGAAGAACAGAGGCACAAAGAACTCAAGCAAAGAGCAAAGCAAAGACTTCTAGATGACAACAGAAAGGCAGGGGCCAATGCCAACTTGCAAGTACAGGCTCAAGAAGTAGCCTCAGAAGAAAATAGGCAAGTAGGGTCCCAGGCTTACTATGAGGATTCAACTTCCAGAAGCCAAAAGGGAGCAACTATTGCAGGTACCAGACCTAAAACTAAAACTGAAACTGAGCTTGGTAAAACACCAACTGGTAAAACCAAAGTAGGTAGTAGACCAGCCAGTGTAAGCAGTAGAAAAACAACAGGTAGTAAAAAGGAAGGTAGCGTGAGAAGTAGAAGTTCGAAGAAACTCGACTTATGAAAATTTTGAATTGAGTAAATTCGTAAAGAGGTAGGGAGAATATCAGCCTTCTTTCAAAATTGAAACGGGAGATTTAAAATTTTAAGCTCGACGAAAACTGATTTTTAAACTGTCTTTATCTAGATGAAAGATAAGGAGCATTAAGAGACGAAAAAACTATTAACAATATTTTGACGGTGTCAAAAACTTAGTAGTGGTGCTGAAACATTTGGCCAGCACGACAATTAGCAAAACGTTTCAATTAAGAATTGTAGTAAAAAGAATAAGTTTTCAGAGAGACACAAAGTCTAAAAACTATTGAAAGTTCTAATTAAGAACGGCTGAAGATGTAAATAGTTAATGAAAAGAAACAAAAGTACACTAGCATCAAAATAAATTTGAAAAATACTCACTGAATCACAGTAAAAGAAAAGAAGCGATGTCGAGTAGAGCAGAAGTCATGATGCCATCTGAAAGATAAGTAAAATCGACCGTGACTAAAAGGTACTACTGAAAAATTCTGATACTGAAAAAGATGCTAGTGATACAAAATAAAAAACGGAAAAATAATAAAAAGTACCTAGTTAGGGACGAGCTAAAAGATTAGCACGACGCTCCAGATATAAGAGACATCTATGTCTATACAAGTAGTCGTTTCTCCAGGTAGGAGAGGATGGATTCATTAGGTTTAAAAGCCTTAGAGCTCCTCTAGCTCTCATGATTTTAGGAAGAGTAAATTTAAGCCAAGAAATAACCAGAGGGTTGAACTCGGTATCTAAAGCCTCTTGACTTCTGTCAGTCAAAATGGCCAACAAAAAGTAATAGCCACCCTCAGAGAGCGAACCACGATTGTAAAGTTTAAGAAAGAAAACTCTCCAAGCTGCCAGTAGCAAGCCTAATTGAGGAGATTGATCAATAACGATTGAATCCATCCTCAAGGAAAGAATAAAGATAACTGACGAAAAAACTCACCAAAAGGATGAGGCGTCAGAAGGAGGAGCAGGAGTAGAGGGACGACTCGTCTCCATAGCAGAGGTGGCAGAACTGCTTGATGCCACAACAGGCACCAGCTGAGGTGAAGGAGCTGATGGCCTAGGAGGCCTGACAAAGATTGGACGAGGCCTATAGTAGGTAGCCGTGGGAAGAGGTCTGGTGAAGACATGACCCATGTCAGTTGAAGTTAGGTTGACCAAGGGCATGGGGGAGAAAGAAGCTCGATCTGGAACCACCTGTACGGTAGCAGGTTGCTGAAAGCTGGGATCTGGGTTGAACATTCTTGTCGTGACTCGAGGAATCGATTCATACTCCACTGTAAAGTGAAAGAATAAAAGATTTTTGACAAAGAACCAATTCAAAATGAAAGAATAAAGGTCTCGAAAAACCAATGCCAGGTGAAAGAATAAAGGTTTCAATAGGCATAGAAAAAGACTGATAAAGAGTAAAGGAAAATAGTTACCGAAGATCAGAGTTCTGTCAACAACAGGGTTGTTGGTGTAAGGAGCCGAATGAAGGTTCTCTCCAGGTAGACGAGCAGGGTTGTAAACTGGCTCATCTCGAGGCATCAAAGCGACCACAGGCAGCTGTTGAAACAAGCCAGGCTCAGTAGGAGGAACTGGCATCCTCACAGAAGGAGTCATCTCATAAAAGTTAGAGATGATAGTCTATAGAAAAAGAGGAATTATAACAGAGATAGGTAAAAAAGGAAAAGTATCTTTTAGGCAAAGCCAAATGGTAGTTAATTACCTTGACTGAGTTGACAAATCGCTCGTCATCAGAAGCAGCGTTAGCATATTTGTCAGACCAACGTCGAGACAAGATTGCTGAAAGGAAAGGAAAGAATAAATATTCTTAAAATCTAAAGATGAGGAAACAATATTACAAAGGGAGAGTCAAAAAAGTAAAGTAAAAATACCTCTTTCCTCAGCTCCCAGGTTGTTTTCTCCGAGGTTGAAAAAAGGGAGACGGTCAAAGACTTGTTTGAAAATTTGAGCACCGTACATGGTAGCCATTCGATTGGAAAGGATAGTTAGGATTTGGTGACGGTAGGTCAGATAGAAAAGATGGACATTGATCCGATTAAGGATGTCCCAGAAGCCATCATAGCAGAAAAGGATGGTTAAGATAGAGTCCACGAATTCAAGAGAAATTCCTCGTGCAAAGAGCTTGTGGTGCTTGACAAAGAAGTCAGTGATGACGGTGTTTGCCATCATGACAGCGTTGTAAGAAACGTTGCCAGCTTTGTAAACCACCATGGAAGCCTTAAAGAACTTAGAAATGACTCTGAGTTCAGCGGCAGGGCATTCTTGAGCAAAGAAGCCAGCATAAGCTAACTCATGAACGTTAGTAATAAAAGTATTTTCCATTGTTCGGCAAATAAGAAAAAGAGTAGAAAAATTCTTTTAACAAGGATATATGATAGGGTAGGAGTCTTGAATAGCACTAAAAATAAAAAATTGAGGAAACGATTGCTGCGTTAAAATTTTGAACAAAAATAGAAAATTCTTTCAATAAGGATATGTGATAGGACAGGAATCTTGAACGACACTAAAAATAAAATTGAAAAATGCGTTCAAACAAGTTAATGTTAGAATAAAGAAAAAGTAAAAAAAAGAAAAAGAAAAGAAGAAAAGTTTACGGTTAAAGAAAGATTTCATCAGCAGGAGAACTGGATGAAGAGGATAAAGAAACCTCAGCAGTCTCCAATGGAATGACGTCAATAGTCGATAGATGTTGAGGGGATAAAGTAGCTAGGTCTGTAGCAGGAGAAGAGCTAGGGTTATCTACGCGAGAAATCTGTAGCTCCCTAGAACGAGATTCTAGACGAACCACGGAACTAGAAGAGACCGGAGGTTCAACTACCAGACTT
>Ga0208389_1000988_pt1 | contig 12483 bp, 6 predicted proteins | sample CryBogCBH12Aug09_FD_184625 | JGI IMG/M metagenome (GOLD analysis project Ga0208389, IMG submission 184625) | Freshwater microbial communities from Crystal Bog, Wisconsin, USA - CBH12Aug09 (SPAdes) (version 2) | ecosystem: Environmental > Aquatic > Freshwater > Lake | place: Crystal Bog... | reverse complement strand
GCCTTCCTGAAACCGATTCGTAATATTCCGGGTCATGCAGATGAGCAGCAACGCATTTTGGCTGCGACAGTCTGCTTTAAAGGAATGCAGCCCATGCGTATCATCTCGGCTTACTTTCCTAATGGCCAAGCGCCAGACAGTGAAAAATTTCAATACAAATTAAGCTGGCTAGACGCATTACAAGCCTGGCTAAAGGATGAACTGACTCAGAACGAGCGTTTGGCTTTATTGGGCGATTTCAATATCGCACCCAGCGACGATGATGTGCATGACCCCAAAGCTTGGGAAGGGCAAAACCTAGTATCACCACCAGAGCGTAGTGCTTTCCAAGGATTACTCAATCTAGGTCTAGTGGATTCCTTCAGAATGTTTGAGCAAGCCCCTAAAACCTATAGCTGGTGGGACTATCGCATGATGGGCTTTAGAAGAAATGCGGGTATGCGTATCGATCACATTTTGCTCAGCAAAGCGCTTGAGAAAAAATGCAGCTCTAGCAAAGTCGACAAGCAACCACGCACTTGGGAGCAGCCCTCGGATCATGCTCCAGTGATTGCAGAAATTCAGGGTAATTAGAGTATTTAAGCTAAACCACCATGGCGAAGTAGGGCATCAATCTGTGGCTCTCTCCCTCTAAATGCTTTGAAGGATTCAGCAGCAGAACGACTTCCACCTACCTCTAAAATTTCTTGTCGATACCGCGCGCCAGTCTGAGGATCTAAGACGCTTCCTGTAAGCTTGGCAGCATCTTCAAATGCTGAATACACATCTGCAGAGAGTACTTCTGCCCACTTATAACTGTAGTAACCCGCAGCATATCCGCCGGCAAAGATATGGCTAAAGGTATTTGGCCAGCGCGAGATCTCCGGCTGTGGAATGACATTACATTGCTCAGCAATCTTTCTGGAAAGAGCTAATACTGCTTGACCATGTGCCGACTGTGCATCAAAAGTCGAGTGCAGGCGCCAATCTAGCAAAGAGAAAGTAATTTGACGCAAGGTGCCTAGGCCATTCTGAAAATTCTTGGCTGCCAGCAGTTTGTCAAATAATTCACGGGGGAGTGACTTTCCAGTCTCCACATGAGCGGTCATCTTTTCTAAAACTTCCCATTCCCAGCAGAAGTTTTCCATAAACTGGCTTGGAAGTTCAACGGCGTCCCATTCCACGCCGTTGATGCCTGATACGCCCAAGGCTCCCACTTGAGTGAGAAGGTGATGTAAACCATGACCGCTTTCATGAAAGAGGGTAATGACATCATCATGTGCAATAGTAGGCTGACGTACTTGTCCATCGACTTTCACTGGAGCAGGAAAGTTGCAAACTAAGTAAGCCACAGGGACTTGTATCTCACCGTTAGGTAATTCACGACGTCCACGGGCATCATCCATCCAAGCACCACCCCGTTTGCCAGGACGAGCGTAGGGATCAAGATAGAAATAAGCGACAATTTTTTGCTGGGCATTGCGAATCGCAAAGGATTGCACATCTTGATGCCAAACAGGTAAATCAGCAGATTCAATCGTCACGCCAAACAGGGTCTGTATTACTCGAAATAGCCCTTCAAGCACTTTACTTAAAGGGAAGTATTGTTTGAGTTCGTTCTCAGAAAAAGCATAACGTGCTTGCTTGAGTCGCTCGGATGCAAAAGCAATGTCCCAGGGCTTAAGTCCGTCCGCCAATTGCAAAGTTGTACGAGCAAAATCTACTAGCTCTTCCCAGTCTTTTTCAGCGAAAGGTCTGGCGCGTTGTGCAATATCACTCAAAAAGTGATCTACCTCATCAACGCTCTGCGCCATTTTTGGGGCTAAGCTTAGGGCTGCATAATTTGCAAAGCCTAACATTTTGGCTTCTTCGGATCGTAAGCGCAGTTGATCCAACATATTTTGGGTGTTATCCCAGCTCATTTGTCCTTGACCATACTGCGGTGCGAGCTCAGAAGCACGAGTAATATAAGCCTGATACATGAGCTTTCGCAAATCCCGATTTTCTGAATATTGCATGACGGGGTAATACGATGGGAAGTGCAGGGTAAATGCCCAACCTGTTAACTGCTTTTGCTTGGCTGTGTCTGCAGCCGCAGCAATGGCGTCCTCAGGCAAGCCAACTAAAGCTGCAATATCAGTAACATGATGTACAAAGCCATCTGTAGCATCTAATACATGATCAGAGAATGCTTTACTCAGCTGGGCTTGCTCATCTTGAATTGCAGAAAAACGAGGCTTGTCCGCTTCACTGAGTTCTGCTCCACCCAATCGAAAGTCACGCAAGGAGTTCTCAATCACTTTTTTCTGAGCTCTACTTAAATTTGCAAACTCGGCACTCTTGCTCAGGCCCTTGAACTTCTCGTACAAAGCCAGGTTTTGACCCAGACTCGACATGAAAGCAGTTACTTTAGGTAGCATTTCTCCATAAGCTGCACGAAGTTCTGCTGAATCAGCTACGCTATTTAAATGAGAAACTGCACCCCAAGCTCGACCCAGGGATTCTGTAGCATCTTCGAGGGGCTCGGCTAAGTCTAACCAAGTAGCAGGAGTCTGAGCCGCTACTGCATGATCTACTGCAACTTGGGCATGATCAAGCAAGAAGCTAATAGCTGGCCCAATATGCTCAGGCAAGATTGCCGAGTATTGCGGGATGCCAGAACCAAAAGTGACTAGGGGATTGCTCTGGAGATTTTGGGGGATAGGCAGTTTCATCCCTCTAGCTTAATGTAAGCCCAGTATTTTTGCCCAAAAGTGGGCTCCGGTATTAATGCTTGGGTGCTTTCTCAGCTGCTTCTAAAGTATTCATGAGCAGCATCGTAATGGTCATAGGACCCACACCACCTGGCACTGGTGTAATCCAACCAGCTACATATTTGGCGGTATCAAAGTCGACATCACCACAAAGCTTTCCATCTGGTAGGCGGTTAATACCAACATCAATCACAACCGCGCCGGTTTTAATCATGTCGCCTGTAACCATGTGTGGCTTACCGGTGGCGACTACTAAGATATCGGCATCTTTTGTATGGTGGGCTAAATCACGCGTTTTACTATTGCAAATCGTGACAGTAGCGCCAGCCTGAAGCAGAAGCATCGCCATTGGCTTGCCAACGATATTCGAAGCCCCAACAATCACTGCACGTGCACCCCGAACTGGGTAATCAATACTTTCCAAGATTTTCATGCAACCATAGGGAGTACAGGGCTTGAACTCAGGCTTCCCAACCATTAAGGCGCCTGCATTGGCGACGTGGAAACCATCGACATCTTTTTCAGGGGCAATTGCCTCTAATACGCGTTCGGCTGCAATGTGCTCAGGCAAGGGGAGTTGTACCAATATTCCATGAATCGCTGGGTCTGCATTGAGCGTAGCTATCCGAGCAAGTAATTCTTCTTCACCAAGTTCGGCAGAGTAGCGCTCCAATACTGAATGAAAGCCCACGTCTTCACAGGCTTTGACTTTATTGCGTACATAGACTTGACTGGCGGGGTTATCACCAATCACGATTACAGCAAGACCAGGTCTAACTCCTTTGGCTGTCAGAATTGCAGCACGAGCAGCAATTTCAGCGCGGAGTTTTTTTGAAAGAAGATTTCCGTCTAGTAACTGCGCGGGCATTATGAATTCGATGGAGGATCAGATAGGGCTAAACGGAGTAAGTCAGCAACAGTATTGACGTTAAGCTTTTCCATGATGTTGGCACGGTGTGCTTCGACCGTCTTGATTGAGATACTTAAATCATCTGCAATCTGTTTATTCAGTCGACCAGCCACGATGCGTTCAAGTACTTGTCTCTCGCGACCTGTTAACTTACTAAGCAGGCTCTGAGTGATCTTACGTTGACTCGCTTGTGAGTAATCAACCCGTGCTTTTGCAAGCATCCGATCGACTAAGCTGCAGAGATCATTTTCTTTAAACGGCTTTTCAATAAAATCAACAGCACCCCGTTTCATGGTGGAGACTGCCATCGAGACATCGCCATGACCAGTGATAAAGGCGATTGGCATTGGATAGTTTTCACTGATTAAACGTTCTTGTAATTCAAGGCCAGACATCCCTGGCATACGCACATCTAAAATGGCACAGGAGATCGTCGATTTGTCTGTGCTCTGTAAAGATTGCATAAAACGCTCAGCACTGGCGTGACAGCGCACTACGTAGCCATTACTTTCTAGAAGCCAAGTGAGGGAGTCGCGGACGGCTTCATCGTCATCTACGACATAAATCACTTCAGCTTGGTTTGGTTTGGCTGTTACGTTCATTTTCAGTTTCCCGGTTAACTTCAGATTCTAAGGGTAAAAGTATTGTAAAGGCGCAGCCTGCCAGCTTGGTCCGCTCTGGATCCATCTGGTTTTTAGCCCAAAGTCGACCATGGTGAGACTCGATAATCGAGCGGCAAATATTCAGTCCCATCCCCATGCCCTCGGCCTTGGTGCTAAAGAAGGGCTCAAACATTCGCTCGATGACGGATTCTGGGATGCCGCCACCCGTATCTGAAACCTGGATACGAAGCATGGCCGGAAAGGTGCTGGTATCCAAATCCGCTGCAATTTTGACCGGCGGGGCAGACCAACGGGACGACGAAGGATAGGCTTCCCGGACGCTATCCAAGGCATTTTTCAGTAAATTGACCAAGACCTGAAGAATCAGAACAGGGTCGATCGGCACCTCAGGAAGATCTTCAGCGATCGATGAGACTATCGATAGACGATGACGATTGGCTTCAATTTCAAGTAGCCCCACTGCATCATTAATGATTTCGGTAATTGAAGTCAGTTCACGCTGGGGTTCACTGCGTTTCACGAAGCCACGAATACGCTGAATAATGGTTCCGGCTCGGACAGCTTGCTCAGAAGCTTTTTCTAGGGCGGGCAAAATCTCGCGACTCATATCGCTATCACCAGCCCCTTGCAAACGTTTTACAACGCCCATACAGTAATTCGATATCGCCGAAAGGGGTTGGTTCAGTTCGTGAGCTAAAGAGGATGCCATTTCACCCATCGTCGTCAAGCGGCTGGTGAACTGCATTTTTTCTTCTTGCTGTCTCGACAGTTCATCGGCTTCTTTGCGGATAGTGATGTCGGTAGCAATCAGGAGTTGGGCCATATGCTCATCAACCCAAGGAATAAAACGGCGTCGGACCTCATACCATTTACCACTATCATCTGATGGCTGAATTTCTTCAGACTCAGATTCTTGATACAGAGCTGATGGAGGAATGCCTGGATTTGAATCCCCAGACTCTTCAGCAAGCTCTTGCATCGATTGGTGTGCCATTTGACCGCCAACTAAATCAAAGTGACCTTTAGAGTCATTGCCAAAGCGCTCACGATAGAAGCGGTTCGCAAATAGCAGTGCGCCTGTCTCGATTGAGACGACAGACACGGCTGCATCTAAACCCTCAAGCACAGTAATAAAGCGTTCTTGAGAAGCCGCTAATTCTTCACGGGCTTTAGTAGAGTCAGTAATGTCAATCACTGAGGTGACCCAGCCGGTTTGAACACCTTTTTCATTAACCAGTGGAGCAATAAAGGTTCTGGTGTCGATAGGCGTTCCATCATGCCGAACAATGATTCCACGGATTCCACTTCTCATCGCATCATGATTTTGTGGATCTAGAGCTAAATTCATTTGCTCCTCTTGAGCAGTTTTCTTGTCATCAGGCCAGAAAGGGAAAGGGGGTTTTAGTCCAATCAGATTCTTTTCCTGCCAACCAGTCATCTCACAAAAGGCTTTATTGACGTAGGTAATGCGCCCATCCATATCGTGGCCTCTAATTCCTACGGGAGTCGAATCTTCCATTGCATTTCGGAAGCTTGTCTCTAGTCTAAGGTTTGCTTCTGCCTCTTGGCGGACTTGCATTTGTTTTAGGACTGACCACAAACTCCAAATCACAAAAGCACTCAAGCCCAATACAACACCTACTAGCATTCTGAAGGTGAGATTTGTTGGTGCGGGGTAGGTATCAATCCGTAGTGTGAGATTGGGGCTGAGTACACCGATGTCTAGACTCGTTTGGTTACTGAATGATCGCTTAGGCGTATTTCGATCAGAGGAGATCGCTAAGATTCGCTCGTTATCTGTGACCAAGGTAAAACGGTATTGCGCCTTTAACTCCGCAGGAATCATATCGAGTATTCCTTGCGCGCTGTAGAGCACAGCAATTTCTCCAAGGTTTTCATTGCTACCGAAAATTGGAATTACTTGCCAAAATATGACCTTCGTATCAGATGAGACTTTTTCTCCTCCTTGATCATCGAGCGAAATAAACTGACTATAGGCAGGCTGTCCTGTGGCATGGCTCATGTTGATAGTCTTACGGAGCGCCTCCTTAATGCGATTACCTTGTTCACCACTATTAATATCGCTGAGGATTAAATCCCTTTTATTGCGGTTGGCTTGCGCAACCCACTGCACTTCATTATTTTTATTTATCCAGATCAGTTTGCTGATTTCATGCTCGTTGCCTAGAAGCGCTTCCGCTTGCTGCAAGATGTTGTTGCGGACTTTGCCTTCATCGCCACTGTTGGCAATGTCTCTACTGATGACTAGTAAGGAATCCGTATTGTTACTAAAGCGGAGTTGGATACGCTGTTTTGCAAAGACCAATTCTCGAAATAAAGCGGCTTCTTGTTGATTTTTCTCTTGTAGCTGCAAAGTTCCTAGGATGATTCCCATCACAGCGGTAAAAATCACAATGGCCAAAAAGGGCGTGAAGACAATCTTGAAGCCCCGTATTTTTCGTATCCAGCGTAGGGGGCCATATAGCCATTGCGACAGTCGTGCTTGTTTTTTCATCTCACAGCCATTTTGCCTCATCGTCCTGTTGTATTAAATCCAGGCTGCATCGCAATATAATTCCGCATTATGAGAAATATTATCATTATGTGGAAAATTGCTTGTTGAACAAATAAACCCCTTCTAGAATCTCAGACATATATAGAGTGTTTAATAGAAGTACAAAAAACAAAGAATAGAAGGAGACCATCATGGCGGCTATACCAGATCAAATCTTGGGTTCGACCAAGGCATCTGATCAAGATCCAGCAGAAACGCAAGAGTGGCTACAAGCGCTTGATGGTGTCATTCGTAATGAAGGCGTAGAACGTGCTGCTTTCTTAATAGATCAGCAAATTGCACATGCTCGGGTTAATGGAGTTGAGCAACCATTTCATGCAGAGACCCCCTACATCAATACTATTCCAGTAGAGAAACAAGCGCGATTGCCTGGTGATCAGAACATTGAACACCGCATTCGTTCTTATACGCGTTGGAATGCGATGGCGATGGTATTACGCGCTAATAAAGATACTAATGTTGGTGGCCACATTTCCTCATTTCAATCAGCTGCAACTTTGTATGACATTGGCTTTAACCATTTCTGGCATGCGCCATCGCCAGAGCATGGCGGTGATTTAGTTTTTGTACAAGGTCACTCGGCTCCAGGTGTATATGCCCGCGCTTATATGTTAGGGCGCTTATCGGATGAGCAGCTTAATAACTTCCGCCAAGAGGTTGGCGGTAAAGGGATCTCCAGTTACCCCCATCCATGGTTGATGCCAGATTTTTGGCAGTTCCCAACTGTTTCGATGGGCTTAGGCCCGATCATGGCGATTTATCAGGCCCGTTTCATGCGCTACTTGCGCGACCGCGGCTTAGCCAAAACCGATGGACGTAAAGTTTGGGCATTCCTCGGCGATGGTGAGACCGATGAGCCAGAGTCTCTTGGTGCGATTGGTATGGCCGGTCGCGAGAAGTTAGATAACTTGATCTTTGTGATTAACTGCAACTTGCAACGCTTAGATGGACCTGTCCGCGGTAATGGAAAAATCATTCAAGAACTCGAGAGTGAATTCCGTGGCTCTGGTTGGAATGTCATCAAAGTCGTGTGGGGCGGTCAGTGGGATGCCTTATTTGCCCGAGATAAGAAGGGTATCTTGATGCAGCGCCTTGGCGAGATCGTCGACGGGCAGTACCAAACCATGAAATCCAAAAACGGTGCTTACGTACGTGAGACTGTTTTCAATACGCCAGAACTCAAAGCATTGGTTAGTGATTGGAGTGACGAAGAAATTTGGCAACTCAATCGGGGTGGCCATGATCCGCATAAAGTCTATGCAGCCTTTCATGCGGCAGTCAATCATAAAGATGAACCTACTGTGATCTTGGCACACACCATTAAAGGTTACGGTATGGGTGGTTCTGGTGAGGCGATGAATATTGCCCATCAGGCTAAGAAAATGAATCCTGATGACGTTCGTCGTTTCCGTGATCGCTTTGAGATCCCTGTTAAGGATGCCGATCTCGAAGAGATTCCACTGGTAAGCTTTGCTGAGGGAAGCCCTGAATTGGAATACATGAAGGCGCGTCGTCAAGAGTTGGGTGGTTATCTGCCACAGCGCCGCATGAAAGCCGAGAGTCTTCCAGTCCCCAGTTTGGAAGTATTTGCTCCAATGCTGGAAGCCACTTCCGAAGGTCGCGAAATTTCTACTACGATGGCTTTCGTCCGAATTCTCAACACGATTGTGCGTGACAAGACCTTGGGTCAACGGGTCGTACCAATCGTTCCTGATGAATCTCGTACCTTTGGTATGGAGGGCATGTTCCGTCAACTCGGTATTTGGAGTCAGCTCGGACAGCTCTACACACCCGAGGATCACGATCAATTAATGTTCTATAAAGAACACAAGACTGGCCAGATTTTGCAAGAAGGCATTAATGAAGCGGGCGGTATGTGCGATTGGATTGCCGCAGCGACTTCATACTCAACACATGGCGTACCCATGTTGCCTTTCTATATTTTCTATTCGATGTTCGGTTTTCAGCGGATTGGCGATTTAGCCTGGGCGGCGGGCGATATGCGTAGCCGTGGTTTCTTATTAGGCGGTACCGCTGGTAGAACTACTTTGAATGGCGAGGGCTTGCAACATGAAGACGGTCATAGCCAGGTCTGGAGTGCTGCAGTGCCTAACTGCGTTAGCTATGATCCAACATTCTCATTTGAACTTGCGGTAGTGATTCAAGACGGTATGCGTCGTATGCTCGAAGTTCAAGATGACGTGTATTACTACATTACCTTGATGAATGAGAACTATGCCCATCCTGCAATGCCTAAAGGGGCAGAGCAAGACATTATTAAGGGAATGTATAAACTGAAATCAGTTGGAGAGACCAACGCCAAGCTGCGTGTTCAACTCTTAGGCTCTGGCACCATTTTCCGCGAAGTGATCGAGGCTTCAGAAATCTTGCATAAAGATTGGGGCGTTTCCTCGGATTTGTGGGGTTGCCCAAGCTTTACTGAATTAGCGCGCGATTGGAATACAGTGCATCGTCATAACTTACTCAATCCATCCAGCGAGCCTTCGCTTTCTCATGTTGAGAAATGTCTCAAAGGTACCACCGGTCCAGTGATTGCTGCAACAGACTATGTTCGTGTCTTTGCTGAGCAGATTCGTCCAGCAATTCAGCACATCGGTCGTCAATATGAAGTACTCGGCACTGATGGTTTCGGTCGATCCGATACCCGCGAGAACTTACGCAACTTCTTTGAAGTGGATCGCCGTTGGGTGGTATTGACTGCTTTACGCTCCTTGGTAGATGCAGGTCAGCTTGATCGTTCGAAATTGGCTGAAGCAATCAAGAAGTATGGAATTGATAGCTCCAAGCCCAACCCAATGACAGTCTAAATAAGACACTACATAACAGATCAAGACTATGAGCCAATTAATTGAAGTCAAAGTTCCCGATATTGGGGATTACAAAGCTGTCCCTGTCATCGAGGTGATGGTCAAGCCAGGCGATGTAATTGAAAAAGAACAGTCGATCGTCACTTTGGAATCGGATAAAGCAACGATGGATGTTCCTTCATCCCATTCCGGTGTGGTGAAAGAAGTGAAAGTCAAAGTAGGCGATACGATTTCTGAAGGCACTATTGTTGTGCTCTTAGAAGAGAGTGGCAATGCAATAGCTCCACCTATTCCAGCTACCCAAGCTACACAAGCTACACAAGCAGCACCAGTTGTTCCTGCGGTATCTGCCTCCTCCGCAAAGGCGCCTGCAGTAGAGCCACCAGTCAAATTAGCGCCACCACCTCCACCAGTGAGCAATATTCCTGCACCCACATCAGAAAATATGGGTCATGCTAGTCCATCCGTCCGCAAGTTTGCGCGAGAACTGGGTGTCACGATTACGCAAGTTACTGGATCTGGTCCAAAAGGGCGCATTACTCAAGAGGATGTGCAAGCCTTTGTCAAAGCCGCCATGAGCGGTGGCGGAAGTCCGGCTGCCGTCTCTGGTGGTAGTTTGGGCGGTCTGAATATTATTCCTTGGCCAAAAGTCGATTTCACGAAGTTTGGTGAAGTAGACCGCGTGCCACTAAACCGTATTAAGAAACTCACAGCAGCGAATCTGGCTCGTAACTGGATCATGATTCCAGCGGTGACCTACCATGAGGATGCGGACATTACCGACTTAGAAGCGTTCCGCGTTGCGACCAATAAAGACAATGAGAAGCAGGGCCTCAAAATTACGATGCTCGCTTTTTTAATGAAGGCTGCTGTTGCTGCACTCAAAAAATACCCAGAGTTCAATAGCTCTTTGGATGGTGATGAGCTGGTATTGAAAAAGTATTTCAATATCGCTTTTGCAGCAGATACTCCGCAAGGCTTAGTGGTTCCTGTAATCCGCGATGCTGATAAAAAAGGAATTGTTGAGATCGCTCGTGAAACTTCAGAGTTAGCCGCCTTAGCTAGAGATGGAAAATTAAAGCCTGAGCAAATGCAGGGCGCTAGTTTCACGATCTCCTCTTTAGGCGGTATCGGCGGCACTTACTTTGCTCCGATCGTGAATGCTCCCGAGGTTGCGATCTTAGGTGTCAGTAAAGCGGCCATGAAACCGGTTTGGGATGGCAAGCAATTTGTCCCTCGCTTAATTTGCCCTCTATCGCTGACTGCAGATCATCGCGTGATCGATGGTGCCTTAGCCACACGTTTTAATGTGTACATGGCTCAATTGCTATCCGACTTCCGTCGTGCCACCTTATAAGAGGGAAGTATGTCTAAGCAAAATATTACCGTTCCTGACATTGGCGACTATAGCGATGTGCCTGTCATTGAAGTATTGGTCAAAGTAGGTGACCTGATTGAAAAAGAGCAAGCGCTCTTAGTTCTGGAGTCTGACAAAGCCACTATGGAAGTGCCAGCAGATCAAGCTGGAAAAATTGTGAGTCTTTCAGTTAAGGTTGGCGATAAAGTAAGTAAGGGCAGCATCATTGCTGAAATCGAAGCCAGCGGTTTAGCAGAACCTAAACCTGCTGCAGCTCAAACATCCACTCCGCAGCCTGCACCTCAGCCAGTAGCTCAGTCAGCTCCGCAATCAGCACCCTCGGCTGGTCAATATAGCGGTAAGGTGGATCACGATTGTGAAGTGCTCGTATTGGGAGCAGGGCCTGGCGGTTATAGCTCAGCCTTTAGAAGTGCTGACCTAGGTTTGAAAACAATCCTCGTGGAACGCTATGCCACTTTAGGTGGCGTTTGCTTAAACGTCGGCTGTATTCCTTCGAAGGCGCTTTTACATACTGCAGCAGTGATGGACGAAGTAAAGACCATGGCAAAGCATGGCATTACCTTTGGCGCCCCCAAGATTGAAATCGATCAACTCAGAGCCTATAAGGATTCCGTCATCGGAAAGTTAACGGGCGGTTTAGCTGGCATGGCTAAAGCGCGTAAGGTCCAAATCGTTCGGGGCTTAGGACATTTCTTGGACGCCAATCATATTGAAGTGGACTTAACGGATGGCACGGGTCAAGACCTCAACGGTAAAAAAGAAGTGATTCGCTTTCAAAAGGCAATCATTGCAGCAGGTAGTCAACCCGTGAGTTTGCCTTTCTTACCTGTTGATCCACGCATTGTCGACAGTACCGGCGCCTTGCTATTGAAGAGCGTGCCGAAACGCATGCTGGTTATTGGTGGCGGCATTATTGGTCTTGAAATGGCAACGGTCTACAGCACGCTGGGTTCGAAAATCGATATCGCTGAGATGATGGATGGTTTGATGGCTGGGGCAGACCGTGATCTAGAAAAAGTTTGGGAAAAATTTAACGCAGGGCGCTTTGAGAAGATCATGCTCAAAACCCGTGCTGCTAAAGCAGAAGTTAAGCCAGACGGAATTCAGGTGAGCTTTGAGGGTGAGAATGCACCGGCAGAACCCCAGACCTATGATTTAGTGTTGGTTGCAGTTGGACGGACTCCGAATGGCAAAAAGATTGATGCGGGTGCGGCAGGCGTTCAGGTTGATGAGCGAGGCTTCATCGCAGTCGACAAGCAAATGCGTACAAATGTTCCCAATATCTTTGCCATTGGCGATATTGTCGGCCAACCTATGCTGGCTCATAAAGCGGTACACGAGGGCCATGTTGCTGCAGAAGCTGCGGCTGGTCATAAATCGTATTTCGATGCCAAACAAATTCCATCAGTTGCCTATACCGATCCTGAGGTAGCTTGG